>Ga0209611_10005216_pt1 | contig 21902 bp, 13 predicted proteins | sample S1TSphgellanicum_3_FD_187693 | JGI IMG/M metagenome (GOLD analysis project Ga0209611, IMG submission 187693) | Host-associated microbial communities from peat moss isolated from Minnesota, USA - S1T2_Fc - Sphagnum magellanicum MG (SPAdes) (version 2) | ecosystem: Host-associated > Plants > Peat... | reverse complement strand
AAAAAAAAAAAACTTGGTATTTGTGTGCATATTTTGCAAGTTCAAAACCAATTATATCATGTCATTTATTTTAAGCCTGAACTTCATCCAAATTACTAGGGTATATATATATATATATATATATATTTGATGCCTCTTGATATATACCTTGCTCTTTAGCTTTATAAGATTTCCCAATTTCCACATCCATTGATGTAATGTTGAGGTTTGCCCAAGAAGTTGATTTCCAAATTCATTCTTTTTTTTCCCCAAATATGGTACAGGAATTGGCCAAAGGGAAATATCAAGGTCTCTCTATTTTGGGGTGTGCCTAATGTTTTTCTTAAATTTTTTTTTGATGATGGGCCAATCAAAGTGACTCCTTTCAAGAAAAGGAAAAAACCTTTGAGTGCACTCCTGGACTAATTAATCGAAGTTTCAAAGGTGTTTGGAGCTAGCTAACAAGCCGTTTGTAGGAGCATTTTTGGGGTTCATTCTTCTTATACATGTGTGTGTGTGTGTGTGTGTGTGTGTGTGTGTGTGTGTATTTCTGCCATGATTGTGTGTGGGTTCCTGAATTTGTTCTGAACCGAGTAAAGAGGAAGAAGACAAAACAGAGACGCCAAGGATGAAGGAAGGAAGCAAGCAAGCAAAGCAAGGGGATAGGGTGGTGTGCCTCAGATATTTAGTGTAGTTGAACCTTTCCTGTCCCTCCAACTCTGCCACCAAAAAGCCTCCCAAAAACAAACACAAAACACACTGCTTTGCTTTTCTGGGCTTGTTAGAACTTCATCAAATCATTTGTTGTAAATGATTTTTTTACCTCTTTGGAAATCTTGTTTTGTTTGGACTTTGCTTCACTTATTATTATCTGTTTTCAAAGCTGGTTTTCATGTACCGATTATTATAAATTTTATTATTTCAAATATTGATTGATTTTTAATGTTTAAAAATAAACAAGATTGCACCAAAAAAGTTAAAATATCTTAATTTTCTTTTCTACATTTTTGATATGTCCACTATTTCATCTCGTTCAAATGAGCCTTTTAAATTTTTCTAAATCCTTTTCAAAACTTAAATTTGTTTGAATTAACTCCACTAAATTGGAAGGCAATTTACATCCATCTCTAAGATCACTTGGCCAATTTTTGCTCACAAAAATCAAATTTTCTAAATTTTCTAATTGCAAATGATATCTTCCTAGGTTTGTAAGTATGCTTGTTAAAGAAAAAATTCTTTTTGTTTCAATTTGTGATTCTACAATGCCTAGGATTTTATAGGCCAAAAAACCAATTGTAGAAAACATGATTTCATGTTTTTTCCACCATTAAAGAGGACACTTGATGTCTTTGGGATCCACTTGGTACTGTTTAAAAATCGATAATTCCATGGTGACAAGTTTTTTTGATGACTTGCTTGTGGATGCAATCTATTGAAAAATATCCAAACTAGAATTTTCATCACATGTTTGATTTACACATCCAACAGATTCTGTCATTGGATGCAAATGATGATAACACTTCCAAAACATAAGATACAAAGTTCTCCTATCATATTCATTCACAATACTTACATCTTCCTCTCCGCCAACAACAAAAGATACTAGATGAAGACTTTTGAATATAAGGTCTAACATCAAAAACAACATGTTGTGAGCTTTTCTTTTTTCAAGTTTTAATTTTTTTTAATAATAATCCAAAACACCACAAACTTCTTTTTTGATGTTGGAAGTAAACAAATACAACTCAAAAATCATCATAAATTAAATGGATTGGGACAAATGGGTTTGTAATTTTTTCCCTGAATTTTAAGCACATAATAATGGCAAATTGTAATGCATCAAAAAACAACCAATGGTTATTAGATTGGTTTAAAAGACAAACAATCACAACAAGAGATAAAAAAATCCACAATTATTTTAGAGATGTGCCAAGTAAGAAAAGGAAACATTTTTCCACTTATTTTGACAGTTTTATGTTTATCATTAAAAAAAAAATAGCATCCTTGAAATGCAAGGCTTCCTTAAACATAATAATTTTGTTGGTAAATTTGCAAAAAAAATTTAAAATTGCAATGTTAGAATGTTTAATTAGAATAAAATCAATAAGAAAAGGCAATAGTTATGGAAAAAAATTACAATAGATTAAATAATCACCTTGTCTTCACTAAAGGTATTTTATTTTCTTGGAAGCAGTTTTGGATTTGAACAAGCCTTGTTCCATTTTTATCTACTCTTTCTAAATTTTTTATGCCAAGTTACATAAATTTCTACAAATTGATTGGGTTGATTTGATTATAACAAACATGAGATTCTTGCAAACTTTTTTCATTAGTAATAGCAAATTGACATGCTTTAAAAAAAACATTGTTGAAACAAAAACCCTGAAAACTTTCATCCAAACCAAGGACTTCATGTTTTACAACATATTTCAAAACAATTGTCATAGTATTTAAATTTGAGCCCTCATCTTTAACATAAGTAATGATTTTGTTTCTTAACCCATATTGATCAAACAATTTTGTCAAATTGTTAGCTAGTGTTTGCCCAATAATTTCTATTGCTTCAAACAAACCAATAGTTACCTATTTGGTTTGCCAATTAGATCTCAAAAAGTTTATAACAAAAGTAAATATCTCATATGCATCTTTTGATATCCATAACTCAAAGCTTTATGTGGCAAAAATACAATCTAGTAATTTTGGCAAAACATATACTCATTCTATTTTTTCCACCAAGTTAGGTAATATTTCATGAGAAAATTATTTTCTAGAAAGGAACACAACTCTAGGACACAAATGTAATATTAAACGCTTAAACCATACATTTCCAACAAACTACAATGGTACATTACTTTTCACAATCAAAAGGCCAAGGTCTTGCAAAAAGTCTTTTTGTTGCATATCATCCTTTTTGAAAAATTCTTTTACAACAAAAAAATGTAGAAATTACATTTGCTGGGACATTTGGCCTTTTCTTTGTAGGTTGCCTTTCAACGTTTTCTATTATTTCATTGTTAATTTCTTTTTCAATTTTCTTTAAAATTATAGAATGATCTACATCTACATGTTTCTTTAAAACAAGTTTACCATAAGTTCTATAATAGACCTTATTAAACCTTTCCTTTTTTTAGTTCTTGGATTAAAAATATTTACAACATTATCATAACACATAATACATTTCATGACTTGATGAGATCAAGCTTCAACCTCTTTCCCATCATTCACACAATAAACTACCCAACATAAAAAATAAAAATGTTATGGCCTCTCCAAATTTTTCTTTGAACATGTAATTTTTGCAATTTTTTTTCTTTATTTGTTCCCCATTTTTTTTTCAATTATGTTATTTTCTAGTTTGCACATTTCCACTTTCTACTTTTTCCACGTGTTCTTCAATGTGCATTTCATTTTCATTGGTCTCATTTTCTTCAATCAAAATTAAAATTTCATTTTCATTTGACTTCCCCATTTTCTACAATAATATTATCTACCTTGAAGGAGAAATTAAAACTATTTTTTTTTTTGCCAAAATAATATTTTTATAGCTATTTGAAAATCAACCTAAACATTTATAAACAATTGAAAGAATTTTTTAAAAAAGATGTAATGTGCTAAAAAAATATAAAATGCAATTGTGCAAATGAAATGCAATGTGTATAATTAAATGTACAATGTCCAAATAATTCTTGCACACAACGAATAAACACATTGTTTACCAAAATTTCCCAAAAGCATGGATGATTTAAAAAATTATCAACAAATAAGGATTGAAGAAAAAAAATTTCACCTTCCAACATTTGCTTAAAAAATTTGAATTTGGATAGCTTTTCCCACACCTACAAAAAACGAAAGGGGGGGGAGAATACTTATCTAAAACAGGAGGAACATGAATAACAATGTTGAACAAGGAGGAGCAATATCACAGGGATACCAAAGAAGTACCTGAACAAGTCGTGTTGAAAACAAATGAGCAAAGGATCATTAAGAGGAGAACAAGAAAAGCAACAATGTCGAACAAGGAGCAATAAAAGAAGCAACAATGTTAAGCAAGGAGTATCAAGAAGAGCAACAACATTGAGCAAGGAACAAAAAGAAGAATAACATTGTTAAGTAAGGAATAGCAAGAAGAGTAGTGGAGTCAAGCAAGGAGTAGTTAGTAGTAGTGTTGAGCAACGAATAATAAGAAAAGTAGCAGTGTCGAATAACGCGTAACAATAACAACATCAATATCAACAGGGAGTGCTAAAAAAGTAACGTCAAACAAGGAGCAACAATAGCGTCAAACAAGGAGCATTGAACAAGTAGCATTGAACAAGGAACGTCGAACAAGCAATGTCAAACAAGGAGCAACAAAAGTAGTGTTGAACAAAGAGTGTCTAGCAAACATCAATAAGAACAATAGCAATGTTGAACAAGGAATGCCCTACAAACAATGTTGAGCAAGGAGCATTGAGCAAGCAATGTTGAATAATGAATAGTAAAAGTAGTAACAATGTTGAGCAAACAATGTCAAGCAAGGAACGCCAAACAAGGAGTGTTGAGCAAGGAACATCAAAACAATTACTAACTATTAACCAAAGCAACTAATCAAGCAAATTAATCTAAGCAACAAACAACAAACAAAAAAAATAACAAAAAAAAAATCACACAATGAAAAAAAGTTTGAAACATTTGCTTTATATGAAACAACAAGTAACACTATTTACTTGTTAAATCTTAAACCTAACTAAACCCTAAATTAATTACTAACTATTGACTAAACATTAAACACTAAACCTTATTGACTACTAACTACCAACTATTGACTACCTAATTAATTCTAAACCTTGAAACCTTGACCTTGAATTTTTTTAATACCATGTTAGGGTTTCAATAAAATATAAATTTACATTTCATCAGGGTTTCAAAGTCTTGGTTATCACATTACATAAAACCTTGCAGTCAAATTTCATAAAGGGCATCATTCAATGTGATACCTTGAAGGTTTCCAATTGAGAATTGGCTTGAAACGATTCTCACATTTTTTTTATACTCGCCTAACACTACACCAAACAATATGCATGATTTTATCAAGGGATAGTTCTTGCTACCAACATAAGTAGTAAATATGAACAAATCAATTTCACAAACATTACATTTCCTATTGGTTCATACTTGCATCAAATAATTTTGGATTCATTCTCTAGAGCCATCATGGTTTTTTAAATGGCATCTTAATCCCAAACCTTTTAATAAAAAATCCCACCATAAAACACAAGGATCAAACCATGAATCCACAATGTGCTACCCACATCCCAAAAGCTTTGACAAACAAGACAATCCCTTTTAAAAACCCAAATTTGAAAGATTCACCATATTAGCCCATCCATGATATATGCAAGGAAATAGAATTCATATAGAGCGTCTATGCAAATAAGTACTCACTTTTACAACCATTCTTGTGCAACACCATAGAAATGCCCAATTTCCTCAACTATACCAAACTTGAAGAAATTTCACAAAACAGCTCCTTCAAAACCCCTGGTGCTTATCATCATTTCCATATGAACCCTATCCAAGTGACCTAGTTTTACACCCTAATCTACTTCTCCACGCACACCAGAGATTTTGGAGAAATTGAACACAATGATGATGGAGGATAATTAGCATTCATCTCACACATTATCCTCACCAACTCCAGAAACAAAGAACATAAAAGCAAAAACTTAGCTTCATGATCCCCACTCCTAATGCATTTGATGATCCTACCACTACGCCTTTAAATCCTTCTTGAAGATCTCCAAATGCACCTTTCTAGAATCCAACCATCCAAAATCATTGTTCTCCCATTTTTCTTCTCCATCAAGAGCTAAGTCTCACAAGAGATAAATATTAGCCAAGCACACCACACATGAGGTCTTGATAGCTCAACAAAAACTGCATCACCATTCAACATTGCAACCATCACTCTCACAACTTGCAAAATATAAACATAACAAACAAAACAATGCCACAAGAAGGAAACCTAATTTCCTTTCACTACCACAATCTACATCCTCCTAAAAAAATGACCCACTGAAAGCTCTATACTTTTAGCTTTCTTCATCCTTCGTCCATTCATTTTAGGTTACAGTTCTGCCATATATGTGACTTTGATTATGGACATTCCATTGGAAAAGTAGGCTTTGGAGTGTTAGTTTGTTACACAGCTAACCCTAAGATTATTTGAATGACATGTCTCCTTCAAATTGCATGGGATGATCAAGGACCTTGTGGGTTGTTATTGTTTAATGTCAAATTTTCTGCAAACAATAGCTATATGTATCCAATAATAAAAAGCATGTTTGAAAGTTTGAATGTTGTAGTTTTAGGTGAATCAGTGGAATAAAGAAATCAGATTGATTTGGCCAGCATGTGTATGTTTATGGGTAAAGCCAAAAACAAGTGTCATGAACATATTTTTGTACAACAGAAATCTTGTCATTTTTCAAGATTTAGGATTGTCAAATTGTGGAAGATTTGTTATACAAAATGCTTATAGATTATACTCAATTTCTTTTTTCTCTCCCATTGTTTTCCCTTGGAATGAGTATTGGAGCTGGACTAGGAAAACCCTATTTAAAAGGCCAAGTGTTTTTGCACCCAACATACTTGTCTATGGTGGGTACTACCAGTGTTGGGTGGTTATCAGGGTGATTCTCAAGGCTCATCACCATGGCTCTCAAAAAATCAAAGAACCAATTTCTGATATATATCCATAGTGCTCAAAAAATTGACAAGAAACAAATAACTAACTTGGTTGGTTCCAGTGTTGGGTCATGATAATAAAAAAACAGCTACAAACCCTTGGCAGTTATCAGGGTAATTCTTAGGGTTCATAACCACAGCTCTAAAGACCCAACAAATGGATCTGATATACAACCACAATTCTCAAAAATTTGGGGGAAAAAAACCACCTTCATGATGAAAATAGTTGGTTCTTTGAGATTTTTGAAATAACTGGAAATAGAGCTTTTTTTCATTCTCATTTTTCTCTTCCAAAACAAACTGGAACCAGTGATGATTAACAAAATCAAATACCCACCCACACACTGGTCACCACCGATCACAATTCATGCAAATTGAAAATAGGTTATTATAATGAGATTTCTGTATTTCATGTAACAATTCTTATGCCAGATTGAGATTGTGAGGTAAGACAGGAAGCCCAGCTGGTTGCTGAATTTCTGGCTCCCAGATCTTGACCTAGGAACACAGTAAGCCTGGTAGAGTGAGACACCCTTCCATCAGGTGGTACCACCTGCCCCCCCACATAGGAAAGAACCTTCAAAGTACACAAAAACAGGTTACATTCTCAGAACAAGTCTCAGGTCTGGACTAAGAAGAGACCCTAAAGAAGTCTGATAAGTATCAGAACAAGTCTCAGGTCCGGACTAAGAAGAGACCCTAATGAAGTCTGATGAGTCACAGAACAAGCCCGAGGTCTGGACTAAGAAGAGACCCCAAAGAAGTCTGATGAGTATCAAAACAAGTCTCAGGTCCAGACTAAGAAGAGACCCTAATGAAGTCTGATGAGTCTCGGAAAAAGCCTGAGGTCTGGACTAAGATGAGACCCTAACAAAGTCTGATGAGTCTTGGGTCTGGACTAAGAGAGCCTAAAAAAGTTGCAACATGCTTCCCAAGGATATTGTCCATTTCCAAAAATAGGGTTTGAGAATGAATTTTTTCCTCACTCTTTTGGAGGCTTTTTCTGCTCAAATCAGCTCTAATATGGCCTCTTTGAAGACCTGCAAGAAGAGATTCCTTGATGTAAGTCAGATGTGCCACACAAAAACTATTTTCAAGGATCAAAGGTTGCTTGCTCTGATGCTTGACTCTACTGCAACTTACCCATTAACTTCATCAGCTCCTTCAGTGGGTATAGGCCATTGTAACAACTAGCCTAAGTACTAAGTTTCTATCACTAATCCAGAAGCAATGGGAAGACTCGACCATGATACTGGCTAGCACCCTACACCAGAGAAGGGAAGACCCACAAAAGGCAACAACAGAGAAACAAAACAAAATAGGAGGCACAGGACCAAGAGAGAAAAGAATGCAAATATTAAGGACACACACACACCCATGCACAATGGTTTGACTGCAAGACATCCTCACAACCACATGTATAGCTAGAATCAGGTCCAATTAATTATTCAGGATGTCCAGGAATACAGGTTGAGAATTTCTGCTACTAGATCTGTGACATTGTGGAGGGAAAAAAAAACCTCCACGAAAGTCTATGAATTGCAGTGAAATCTCCACAACAGCAATTTTGAAGGTAACATGACAATGAGCTATGTTATAAACTTATGAGAGTTGCTAATAAAGTGTCAGAGCCATCACCTTCACAACAACACAATTTGAAGGTAATCAACTCATCCTGAATTCTGCTATGGAGTCAAAATGTTCTGACATGAGAAAAGAAAATTAAAAACAATAAGAAGCACAAAAAAGTGGGGGGGGAGAAAACCTGGAAGCCACCTCCTCAAAATATTGTGGAGATTATGAGGCAGCTCCCTCATCATCATAACTGAGGAAAAAAACACCAGTGGATAGCCTTACATTGTTTCCTCCTGAACAAATCACCATTTTTTTCAATAATCCTTAGGCATTGAAGGAGAGTGGAAACCAGAGTCAGAGGTGACAGAATGGAAATGCTGAAACTGAGTGACTTGCTCATGATTTTCAGTGTGTAGTGTTGCTGTGTCATGGAGCTCAATGTCCCTCCCGTCTAATTCTTCCACCAATCTCCTCCCTTCCCCTACTGAGGATGAAGAAAAATAGTTAGCGATTCTCTGAACGTCATTGTCAGTGTCATGAGCATCACTATCATCATCATCAGCATCCTCGGCATCAAGTAGAACTTCTGGCATTGCAGCAGGTTTTCTCTTTCTCTGCTTGAAGAGTTGATGCTTGGATACAGCCTTGTTTGCCAACTTGGTGGGTAGTTTGATGCATACCAGCGCCAAGAAGTGCAAGATGGTGAATGGGCAACAGCATGCCACAACAACACAGTCACCCACACAATCGCCTGCTGCTGCAACTGCTGCAGTTTTTCTCTTATTACTACGACTACCCATGGGCATTCTAGCGTTGATCTTTCCACCACTGCCAACTGACTGTCGTGACTACTTACTTATTCACGTAATCTGTTTCAGATACCTGCAAAGGCAAACAATTGTAGGTTCAGACCATGCTGTTCCCTGCTGTGCCATCATAGTCTTCAAAACCAAGAAGAAGAAGAAGATATGCAGAGTGTGAGTGACTGAACCAAAACCCTAACCCTAACCTGGTGGTGCAAGCAGGTGCTGTTGGAGTTCCTTTGGAAAAACTCTCAAAAATTCTTTTGCAAAGTGGTATCACAGATACATACATACGTGTTGTTGCAGAGTAGGAGCCAAGAGCCTCATGTTCTCTCCAGTCCAACTGCCTCCCAGCTTCTCTCCTTTTGGATAAGCAGACCATAGTCCACATGTATGATGACGATGACGACGATGATGATGAGCTCCCTCCAAACTTCAATCTCCTTCCCTGACAAACATATTAAAAAAAACCCCTCTCAAATCTCTCTCTCTCTCTCTCTCTCAAATATCTCTCTGTCTGTGTCTGTCTCTCTGTGGATCTTCTGAAACTGCCGCATGTCTCTCTAAAACTCCAGTGAAAACATACTTCAAAAGCTCCACACACAAAGCGAAGTTTGTTTGTTGTTTGCTCACCATACACTTTACAAGTACTGAAGAACTTGTGGTTGTTGTTGTTGTACTTGTTGTTGTTCTTCTTCTTCTTTTGCTACTAATTTTGCAGCAGCTTTTTGTTTTGTTTTTGTTTTTGTTTTGTTATTATGATGGATGCAAAGATGGAAATGGGATGTGCTACCTTTTGAGCTAATAACTTCCTCCTCTGTTTTGGATCTGGAACAACATCTTGGGTTGCAAAAACAAAACCCACCACTCCCACGACCTTTCTCTCTCTCTCCCTCCTTCCCTCGCTCTCTCTCTCTCCCTCTCTCCCTCTCTCTCTCAAGCTTTGCAACCATGAAAGTTACAACAACAACAACAACAACTCTCTCAAAATATCTTTGCAACAAACCACAAGGACAAAAACTTAAATTATTTGAATAAAAAATACTAAGGTCTTACAAATACTACTACCTAGGTAGTACAACAACAACTTCTCTCTCAAATTCTGTGCAACAACAACAAGGACAAAAAAACTTATGAAATAAATACAAATGCAAACATGGCATTCTTCACCTACCTATGAAGAAGGTAACTACCTAGTAACTACTCAAGAGCCAACCATACCTAGTTAGTGTTTAGGCCATCATGGGCTTTTTTTAAAGATGGCCTAACTTGAGAAAATTTTGGAAAATTTTGATTTTTGATTTTGTCAAATTGTGAAGCTTGTAAATTGTCTTCTCTCTCCTCCTTTTAAAAAATAAAAATGAAATTATCTTTGTTGATTGGTTTTTTAGTTTCAACACTATTTTCTCCTCTCTATTTGAGTTGAGAGAGCTCTTTGGTCGGTGTAGGTTTCGTGTAGTGTTTTTGTAGCTTGTTTTTTTTTCAAGCTTCTTTTGTTTATTAGGGCATTATTGCTTTTGGTGTTGTGTTGTTTTTTATGTTTTTTTTGGTTGTAATCTTGGAGACAATAATTTATTATTATTATTATTTTTTGGTTTCAATATTTTTTTTGTTGCCCTGCTTGCAAAGCTTTTTAAAGTGTTGCTTTTGGTGTTATCGAGGCACCTCAATCTTTTAGTGATTTGAGGATGAGGTTTGTTTGTATATTTTATAAGAGATATGTGATGCTACAACCATAACTTTAGGTTTACAACCAAATTTGGGGTATGACGAAAGGAGCTAGTCAAAGAGTGTTTCAAAATTTAAGCATTCTTTTCATAAATGTGAGAAAGTACAAGATAGTGGATCCCAACACTTCGAAATGGATTCTCATTTTGAAAGTCCCATGATGTCTCCACTTTTTTGAACAAGATTTAAAGAACAAAACCTTGTTTAGATTATGACCTTTTTAGATTGTTGAAAAAATCTTTAAAAGTTAATAGCTAAGGCGGGGCTACAATTTCAATTTAAATATTTGAAACACGAGCTATGGTCATTTGAAGGGTTAGGAATCAAACTACTAAAATGATTCCCAATCATTAAAACATTCAATAAAAAGGTTAACTCAATTCCAATTTGAAAGTTGATATACCATTGAAAATGTATTTTCAAAAATAAATATTTGCCCTTGAAAGTTCTTTGATTGAAGACCAAGCACAAAAGTTATGAACCCCCAAAATGGTTGGACTTATAACTTTACAAATTTTCAACCCCCTCTCGAAAGTTTCGATGCAACCTTCATGGGGAACCATAATATATATTATAAAAAGAAGAATGATGATTCCTCATCAAGTTTAAGCATTGGTGAAAGTTTACAATAATGTGTTGCCTATGGCTCATTCATTCGTGTACAATAATCACATTTTTTTCGATTTATATAATTTGACATGTCCATGGGTTCGACTTGAAGAGTTCCCCTTAAGCTCATCTTGAAACTCTCAAGCCTTTTATCTTTGTGGGAACTAAGGAGTGCCCTACGTTTACATTCAATTGCAAAACTAAAACATACCCCAATACCATTTAACAAACTTGGGGGTGCACCATCTGGGTTCATTGAATCATGAATGAATTACATAAATCAAGCAAGTTTGATCAAAGAATAATGTTCACATTCATGGTTGAGAACTTTCAAAGGAACAATATAATTGAAATTCATAAATCTACCTTGCTACACAATACCATTGAACGTTCACAAAAAGGTGTGGCTAGATGGACAAGTGCGGGTTGTGCTTTGCCTAAAACAAATTGAAAGCCTTGTGCAACATCTTCATGAAGAGTTGCACCACTTTGGGATTCGATGGATTTATAATTTGTTCCAAATGTAATATTAATGGTAAAGGATTCAACTATATGTTCAACAATGTGTTTTTGGTGTGTGGCATGTGATCAAATTTGGCCATCACTCAACACACCTAAACCTTATTTACAACATTGCCCATCATTTGATTTTTTCGACTTAATTATTGAATTGATAATACTACATAATTAATATGTTTTAGTTATATTTGAACATTTCTCCAAGTGGTTGGAGTTGGTGTTAGTGTCACATCACATGAATAAAATTTAACAACATATTCATTTTAGATAAGATGTTTAGTAGGTTTGGTGTTCTAATAGAAATATTCAGCAATCAAGGAACAATATTCCATGGGGAATTCCAAAACTTGTGTGAAAAACACTGATAGGTCATCACATTATTTCATGAAACCATCTTTAGGTAGACATGTTAATTAAACAAATGGTGTAAACAACAAAATGGGTTTTGCCAAAATATGGGCTCCAAAAGGGCCATACTAAATATTGAAATTTACAATTACCATGGTTAGTTATGGGGTATAGGTTCAATCATCAAGTTTTGTTTGCATCCTTCTCATCATATTTTATATTGTTTGGTCATGAATTCAAGCTATCAATTTCACTTTTAGAAGATGTGATGGCAGTCATCAATTTGGATGATTGAAATGTGTGGCTTTGAACATGTGAACAATGAACAACATTGTTTTAATGTGCAATGCCAATGGCTATGGAAAATTTTACAATTGCTTAACACCAAAATACATTTCGATATGCCATTATTCAAGGAGGTGGTTATTGACCTTGAGTCTATAAATTTGAACTAGGGGATTATGTTTATTTACAATATACAACATTAATTACATTAGATGTGATTACAAGACATGTCATTTTGTGTGTGCAAAAGGTGTTAGCTTTTGGTGTGTTGTTATAGGGCCATGACGATTACACATGGAATGATCACATGCACAATTGTGTGTCATATAATCTTTTTAATGTTGATGGCCAAATTGATTGATCCTTGGTAATCATCCCTACAATATTTTGTTGTATGTTCTGTGGATAGTTTACAAGAATTGCTATTATGTTGATTTGTGATTGGTGTTTTAAAGGTTGGCATATGGGATGTTTCACACCACGATTGGAAGAATTGTCAATTGAAAAATGGTTTTGGCTTTAATGCACATGACAACCAAGATGTTTATTCATGTAATTAAATAAGAAGAAATAACTTAAGTTATTTCCAAGATGACTCACATTTGGCTATGGAATGGATGGATTACAATTAAGTGATTAATGATAGGGTTCATGTTTGCACCTAGCCTATTGATCATTTCAATTTAAAACTAAAATATTCATTCATGGTGGATTTCCATATGGTATTTTTTACATTGTTATTTAACTTAGGGGAGCCTAAGCCCCAAATAAGGGGGTGGTTTGGATGTGTTGTATCATTCAAAGTATTTATGTGTTATGGGTTGTATGTGGGTTGACAATGATGATTGTAAGCATTAACCTAGGAATGCACAACAATTGTTAAAAGTTTTGTGCTTGTTATATGTTTACATCCTAATTATTATAAGTAAATTAAGGTAAGTTTGTATTAGTTATAATGTGAAAATAGTCAAGATATTATGAAATATAATTCCAAGTTGTGTGATCTCAAGTCGCCATTTCAAAACATAAGCTTATGTTTTTGCAAGTATTTGAATATTTACACAAGTTGTGTGGTTTTCCTTATGTGTTTTTTGGGCTTGGATTCATATCCTTTGGTTTGGATGTGTTGTACCAATTAGGATAATTATGGGTTATGTGTTATATGAGGGTTGAAAATGATGGTTGTAGGTATCAACATAAGAACACATGATTCAACAATTTTGGTTTATTAGTCATCAATTTAGTCTTACTATCACAACCAAACAATGGAATTGGTCCAATCATCACCTTTGGATGTAACCCATAACAACACCAATTTTTTTAGAACAAATCATGTTCAACCCTAATCATTATGTTTGGGTAGATTATGAATTAAAGAAGACCTACACAATGGTTAGAATTGATGGGTACCCTTGTCAAATCCCAAATCATTAACCACACCAATTATAATTTGAAAGTTGATTGCAATAGTTAACATGCATGGGACTTGTAACCTTTCACTTTGGGTTTTCCACTATGAAGTATGCATAGGTTTTTGAAATATCAACCATGGATGTGTGTTTAATTTTTAGGTTGTAGGCCAATGACACACAACTTGATAAATCCTTTTATCTTTTGAAAATAAATGATAGTCCGACCAACATAATGATAAGAAACATGTGCATAACTATCATGGACAATAACAATAAGAGAGTTCCTAAAAGTTTCTAAAAATGTCCTTAGAAAATATGTTTAGATATTTTAAAAAATTCCAAAAATATCCATGAAAAATATGTTTGGAAGTTTTTAGAATTTTTTAGAAAAATCCCTAAGAAATATGCTTGGAAGTTTCCAAAAAGATCCTTGTAGAATATGTTCATCATTTCAAAAAAATTCAAATTTTTTTTTGAAAATTATGTTTTGAAGTTTTAGAAAATAAAAAACTATGAAATTTTTTAGAATATTTTTTTAGAATATGTAGGAAGAAGAAATTTCTTCTAAAACATAATTAACTTCTAGATGTGGTCAACGAAAGTTTCTAGAAAAAAATTATAAAAGTCTTAATTGAAAATTTTAAAAAAAACTAATGATCTTTTAGAAGGTTTTATTGGATAATATAAAAAGACCTCCAAAGGGCTAAACCTTTCAATCTCACTAACACAAGTTGTGGTTTCTTATTATTAATCCATCAAGTGCTTAATTTGCATCACATTTTGTTCAAATAATAAAATCATTTAATTCTTATTCATTATCTATTTTTTTGTTTATACAATTTTCTCCAAGTTGTGTGTTTTTTTTTTTTTTTCAATAACCCAACAACACAAAGTGGGAATGAAATTTTCATACAACATGAATTTTCACTTTTATAATTTTAATTTGAAAATTATAACAAAAATTCAAAAGTTGACAATGAAACTTTCTTCATTTGTTGATGGCGTAACATTCCATTACATGTGAGTTATAGGAATTGATGATGATCAACATAAACATTGTGTTGTTAAAACATCATTCCATCCAAATTATGGATGAAAAAAACCCCTCCACTTCCATGAATTTTTATTTTTATTTTTATTTTGTAAAAAAAGGAAAACCTTGAAAATTTGAACAAATTAAAGAAAAAAAATTAAATAAAGGAGTGGGGGGGGGGGAGTTAGACCCTTTTCCCCCATGTCCCAAAATTGGTTAGGGAGTTTCAGATTGGACCTTTTGTAGTTTTATCCCAAACCTAGCCCAAAACACATGAACCTAAGTTTATGCTCAAACTTGGTGGGTTCAAAGAATAACTTTAAGCTTTTGGATTTGGCAATTTTGTTTCATTTTCATTGACACCATTGAACTTTTCCTACCCCATTTGTTTTTCTTGATTTTTCTTTCATGCGCTTTTAACAACAACATTGCCTAAAGACAAAAGCTTGAAGCTTTTGCTAGTGTAAAAACTATTATGACAAGGAAGGGATTGGTTGCGCTATTCAAATAAGTTGTTTTTTTTCTTCTCTTCTTATTATTGTAGCCACATAAACCATAAAGGGGTTGGGGGGGGGGGGGGGGTTAGGAAACATTGGCAATGGCCTATTATTCTTTTCCTTTTTTTATTCCCTCAACATTTTAGGTTACACAAACCCTCATTGAACTTCAACTCTTCAAGGATTTTAAAACAAAAAACAAGTTTAAAATTGCCAACATCTTTAGGTGAGCTTCAACAATTCAAGAGACATCCCATCTACAATTTCTACCTAGTTGCAAAACCCAAAAGATACAAGAAACATAAAAAAACACACCCATGCCACATGGCATATAGAGCAAAACTCAACTCACTACAATTAGACCACATGATGCATAAAACAAACTTTAAAAAAATTATTTTTTTCAGACCTCAACTAGTATGCACAAAAAACAAACTAAAATTGATTCTTGTTATTTCAAAATTTGACTCAATAACTACAACTAACCAACATAATATAAACTATCAACAACCATGTGACAATTTATTATATGTAAAACTCACCCAAAAAGAAAAAAAACCAATGCTTAAGCAATCTAAATTTAAATGTAACACTACCCAACTAAAATATTAGACTTTCGATAACTCAAAACATGATTAGCTTGCAAATAGCAAGAATCTAAGCCATGTGGCACAAAATAAAATACACACAAAACCATGTGGCATAATGGAACTTGCATAAAAATCTTAAAACTTGTCACAACAAACTTGCATGTTTTAAAATTTAAATCATCAAAAGTGATTTGAGATCACACAATTTGAAGTTATATTTAAAACATGAAATAACTTAAACGTCATTCACACTTGAATTAGTTCCAATTTAAAACATCATTAATTACACTAACCTAGTTTAACATTAACATATAAAGTTTTAAATTGTTGACAATAGACCAAATGCATATAAGGGATATATTGTTTTATCGATAATCATGAACATTTAAAACTCTTCAATTGCAACAACATTGGATGGAATGGAATTAAGAATAAAAAATTCACCTAATAAAAATGGATTGAAACTTTGATTAAAATGGGTTAAAAAATTATCATGAAAGACATTTGGTCTTTGATTCTCCAATAAATTCAAACTTGGATCTTGGATTTTCTAATGGGTTCAATATTTAGTCACTTCTCAACTTGCGCCCTTATCAACCCATCTCCCATCTCCCATTCCAACTATTGACTTGTTACAAGCATTATGGAACATATCTTGGATTCATGATTTGATGAGGTTGAATCCAAGATGTGTGTTTGTACAATGCAAATTGGCTCAAATAAATTAATACCCCCATTGAAACATTGAACAAATTCAAGGAGCAGGGTTTATTGGCTTCCTAAAAGGAGAAACTAAAGAATCATTATAGTTTCCATGTGGTCCCACATTTAGAAGAATGTTGACCATGTGTTATTATGTGAACTATGAGTTCATTTTTTGAAAACTTCATGGAACATTTCCTATTTTAATTTTGAAACTATGGTGGGTTTGAACTTTGAACTTGTCGTAAAGTGGAGTGTTGTTACATGAATCAAGTTTTATTGTCAACTATGTTTTTTTAATTTTAAAAATAGTTAAAAATTGAATGAAACATTTCTTATTTTAATTGTTGTTGGTTCGAACCAATGTTGGGAGCATAAGTGTAAATGATTTACATCTACCTCACGCAATGTGTAAATAATTTTTAAAATCTTTACATAGGTAAGTGTGAAGTTTTTTCAAGTACATTTACACAAGCTCATGTAAATGTTTTTGCCAAGGTAAATGTATATGTCATATACCCTTCATGACTATGCCTATTTACAATCCACATTAATTAGTTATGAATGCATCCCAATGCTTTGTTCATTGGTGACGCATGTTAATATTTTCAAATAATTTTTTTTTCAAAAAAATTACACAAATTTACACTTATTTAGGTGATGAATAAATGTAAATCATTTGCACTTACACAATTTACATGACTAAAAAAATGAATTTACACGGTTTTACAATTATACATCCAAAATTGGGCAATTACACGGAATGTAAATAAGTTTCAAATTTTCATTTACGTGGAGGGTATGTCTAAAATGATTTTTATCTTATTATTATTATCATTAAAATTTCCCCAATACCATGCTGGTAATGGGTACTAATATTGGGTAATTTTTTGGGGACTTTCATACCAGAGTGGTTCAAGAAAGAGTGATGATTCTTGGCCTGGTATCAAGCTGTGAAGAGCCTCCATATGAACTGACAAATTGTTCATGGCTTCCTTCCTTCCTTCCTTCCTTCCTAGGGAGGGACCTATATATATATATTCATTCAAACTTCTCATTCTTTGCCCATGCTAACCATTGGACAATCATTGCAAACTATGTGTAGTTGTGTTATTATTGATGATGGGAGTTGGAAAGTCAAGTGAATCATGATGAAATATTGAGCAAGAGAAGTTCTTCAACTAGATGAAATGAAGGGAGGGAAGAACTTTGTCTTGTTGAGCCCAATAATTGGTTAATGGGTTTGCAAGTTGTGTAAAACTTGGGGCCCCTCTTGTTGTAAGGCTTTAAGATATATGCATGAGAATTAACTAAAGACACTTACTTATAGTTCTAACAAGGGTTTGTGTCACATTGTGGCTTTGCCATTTCCATTAAAAAGTATTTTAATGCAAAAGAAAAATTATGGAAACTCAAATATTTCACCAGGCAAAAATATAATCTTCCAAAAATCCTCTACAAGGAAACCAAAACCCTTCAAGATATTATAACTCTATAATAACTAATCTCAAGTTTCAACACAAGCCAAAATGATCATCTTTCAAAAATCCTCATATGAAAATAGACTTATTATCTAGGGGCCAAAATCCCTTAAGCTACTATACTCTACAATGAATCTAAACACAATATCCTTGCCTTGGTAGTAGGCAAGGCCAACAAACATTAAGTCGAATTTGTAAGTTTAATGCAAACTTGATCTTGATTAAGATCCTTATGTTGTGTGTTAAACATAATCTTAAAACAAGATTTAAAAGTCCAATGTTGGATTTAACACCCATTGAAATCTTATCGGCTTAGATTTGTTCATCCTTTGTGTCTCAAATTGCACCAAGATTTGTAATCAAGCTTTTTAGGTTTGACCTCTTTGAATCTTTAGTGTTGGGTTGTTTTTCATTTATTATTATTATTATTATTATTATTATTATTTTTGGGGGTTGTAACCTATAACATGTGATATAAGTGCGGTTTTCAAGTTCACTATGCATCAACCTTTGGTCTTGTTTGCCTTGTAGATTTGATAATAGGGTTGTGATAATGTCATGGTGTATGGATACCCTCAATGATCATAAGAGAGCTCCTCCTTCCTTTTTCAATATAGGTCAAAGCTAGTGTGTATATTGTGTTTTGTGTGTGTTTTGACATTTTTTATATTCCCTTTCTACAAAATAATGCCTCAAAATAATGCTGAAATATCAATTCCTCAACTTAAAATAATACCCACACCTTCCATATCAAACATAAAATTATCCTAAAATTTAAAACGTGCACATACTTTATAGTCAAAACTTCCAAGACCCTAACAACCATATTCTTCTCTCTCGGTACATATACATAAGTTATGTATGTGTTTGTGTGTATTTATTCCACCCAAAGAACCGGCTATAATTGTAGTAGGGGTTTAAGTGGGTGCTTGTTCACCCTTGCTTCATTGCCCTTCATTTCACCACCCTTCATTTGATGTCTCATGTGATTTTTAAAATCGTAAATAAAATAAATTCCCATGGGTATTGTGGAATGGTGCCCTGGCTATTGGGCGAGGGCGAGTAGCTGCCATGGCTATTGTGACCAGTGCATTAGTGTGGGATTGGCAAAACTATGTGGGGTTTGCCATAGGTCACATATACAGATAAATAGGCAAGGAAGTAGGTGACTAGTAGGTGACTAGTATGTAACTAGATGGTTTATAGTTTCCACATAGGCATAGGTAAGGGGTGTTTTAGGTTTTTACTACCAACTAATAACCCACTTGCAGGTTGTAGTAAGAAAAAGCAACTGAGCTAACCACCATGGTAGATAAGGAACTGGGATCCAACAGAAAATTGTTTTTCTGACCATTTATCATCCATCCTTGATGATGCACTGGTGGGTGCTGGTTCACTCTGGCCGAGTGTATATGTGAGTACAACTGACTCGGGGGCATGGCAAAAGTCATGGCGTCACTCACGACCCTTCTTCCAACTTCACCACCTAACAAGTCCCTTTCAAAATCCTTCACAACAAAACAAAACAAAACAAAACAAGAAAAGAAAGCAAATGATTCAAGAAGCACAAAAGTACGAAGCAAAACTCACATGATGATTCAAAGAAGGCCCCCCTCAAAAGTGCAAAATGAAAGGACTAAGCCCAAACCCAACATGATTCAACAAGCCCCAAAAGGAAAAAAAGAAAAAAAGTACCAAACCAAAACTACATGATTCAAGAAACCTCCTTAAAAAGCTTAATCAAAGAGCAAAGAGCATACGATTCAAGAAGCCCCAAAAAGCACTAAACTAGGTACCTACTATTTACCTACTAGATACTTACTAGTTACTACCTACTTACGAGAGATCTGCACACTGGATAGAGGGGTGGTGGCACAACCTTGATCTTCTTTCTTTCTTTCTTTCTTTCTTTTTGTCTAACACAATGCACGTTGCACCCAATACCACCACACTTTATCTATCCCCTGAGCTTTGCCAAAAGTTGAATTGTCACAAGTTATAAACTTTGCATATCTATTTAGAGAATGTGCTGTTGTTTCAATCATTATTTCACAAGCCAATAAAAGTGATTCCTTGGCCAAAAAACCGCAAAAAAAAAAAAAGAGAAGAAAAAAACGTGCTAACTTTGGGAGACACCCCACAACTAATTAACAGTAAATACAACTAAGAATAGAATGAACGGTAACAATGAGTACGAGTGAAATACACCTTACAATGAAGGATATGGAACTTGATTGAAGTCTTTTTAGGGTTTAAGTGGAGTGTTTTGTTCTGACACACATGCATTGCTAGCTAGTTGCATTACGTCTATAGCACTCGAGTCTATAGCACATGAGCTTTTTTTCATACATGTGAACTTGAACTTGATTTTTGCAAGAGAACTGACTATTCGTTTCAAAGCAACAAATAAACAACAGCTAGCTCGGATAAGATAAGAAAGAAAATGCTCTTCACAATGTGGGACCAAATGGAAGAACTCTGCATCATTCTGTAATCTCTCCATGAGGGGGGTGGCAAAAGGGGGCCAACAAACAGCAATGAAAGCACAATTTGCCAACAGAGTGAACCAGCAGCACCACCCACCATTGCACACCATGCAGGATGAATTAATTATGTGTGAACAGAAAAACACTTTTTTTCATTATGTTCCTGTTCCCACACAGTTAACCATGATGGTTAGTTAACTCACCTACTAATACCAGGCAAATGCATCATCTACTTGAGGGATTTTTAGCATTGGGTTTTTTGAAGCAAAAAAAAAAAACTCGGAATCAAGGAATGATCAGTTTTGTTATCAAGTTTTTGAGAACCTGGATTATGGGTTAGAATCAGCTCCTTGACTCTTTTGAAACCCACCCACGGTTATAAACCCTAAGAACCTCCCTGATAACCGTCACGGGTTTGTCCCCCTGTTTCTTCTGATAATCATCCAACACTGGAACTGAGTTTGTGTTGTGGATGGATGGATGAACAACAACAGAGTCATACATAATGGGGTTTCCATGAATGGATGATGGATAGTGGGTGTGCACTTGGGTTGGGTTCTCTCTGCTGGATGAAATATATAATCTGGCACAAATCCAGCTTGGGAAAAAAGAAGAAGAAGAAGAAGAAGAAGAAGCAACAAATGTATGCAGCAAACTTAGCCTAACTGGGCACCAGAGAAAGCCCAACAACACATGGAGCTTGCCATCTGTTGTTTGCTGCTGCACATCACCAGCAACTAAATCCTCTCCAACTCATCATACATTCATTCATTCACACACCACACCTTCCTCCTTATCACAACACTTGTCTCTCTCTGTAAATTGGCAGCAAGCCAGAAAGCAAGCCAGTCTGTGTGAGTCATCCCTAGCCAAAATTGGCTACATAAGTAGGTAAGCTCTTAAATGATCAAGGATCAAAGATCAACACCCAAATAAGAAAATTTAAAATTTAAAAATAAAATTCCCTTTTGGGTTAGTAGGTAGGTAGGTAGGTAGGTAAGTAGGTAGGTAGTTCTTCCTTAGCTAGATAGCTGTTTTTGATGACTTGAAGCAATGAATGATGAGTCCCAAATTTCTTTGTTAGAGTTTTTTTTTTTTTTTTTTAATTTTTTTAAAAAATTTTTAAAAA
>Ga0209611_10005214_pt1 | contig 21917 bp, 10 predicted proteins | sample S1TSphgellanicum_3_FD_187693 | JGI IMG/M metagenome (GOLD analysis project Ga0209611, IMG submission 187693) | Host-associated microbial communities from peat moss isolated from Minnesota, USA - S1T2_Fc - Sphagnum magellanicum MG (SPAdes) (version 2) | ecosystem: Host-associated > Plants > Peat... | reverse complement strand
ATATTATTCATTACAAATACAATTGATTTTAACCAATATTTGTTCAAGAGGAAATTAGTTCTCACATCTTGCTTAAATTTGACCCTCTAGGTGGATACATAAAAGAATTGTCCTTTAAGATTAGATGTAGTAAATATCATTATATACAAATGCTTCTAAATAGTGGAGATTTGGAAGTTGCATTAGTTTTTCAAAAACAATATGTTGCAATTGTACATGCAACATTAGGAGCCATGTTCAAGGACAATGAAATCATTGTTTGTTTTAAAATTAAAAACCCTACTACCATGCCCTTTAGACAAGTGGGATTGGCAAGTTGGGGTTGTGTAGAATTGGAAATTTTATGTGCACATTATGGGGTGGAACACCAAATAGATGGTAAAGTTTACCATCCACTTATAAACATTGCAACTATGAAATGTGAATTTCTTGCTTTCAAGCTGTAAACACAATTGATTGGATGGATCAACTTTCAAAAATCTTTGGGCTATGGTAATTTGGACTTTATCACTTCAACACAAATATGATAACCTATTTGTACTTGTTAAAATTGCTTGGGTTCAATGTGTGAGCATTGCAATAAACATGTGAAAAGGCTATTATGATTCAAAATTGAATCAAATCAAAGTTGCAAAATAATTTGAAAATAAGAAATTTAAAAATTGTGTTCCACGTTGGATTAAAAGGACCAACAAAAGGGTTTGAACCAATTTTGATGAAAATTATATTTTAGTAAAAAAACTCCACCAAGTTCAAGGATTTATTTTTTGACCCTAAAAGATATTTGATTAGGCAAACCAATATGGAAAGGCCCATTAATGATTCTATATACTTCATTGAATTTTGGCATGTGTCATTATGTAAATATGGAACCTTTCTAACTCATGTTGAATTGGTCATGGCATCTTAGAAGGGTTTAACTCATGCTAAAGATGGTTAGAATTACATTTATTTATTTTGTATTTAATCTAGTTTTCAATTTACCATTATGTCAATTAATTGTTGTTGTTTTGATTTATGTATGTTTGCAAAGGAAATAACAAACTACAATGCACATACTTTAGAAGGTTGGAACAATATTAACATTTTATGATATTTTATTTTTAAAGTTAAGAATTTAAACATGTTAGGTTCTAAGACTTTTGAACCAGCTCATGGTCTCTTACTCATACACAAATTGTAACCCATTTTTGAATAAGTTTGTCTAGAATGCATTGGATGGATTCCAATTGAATGGATTTTGAACTAATTATATTTTATTTCATGCATGGGGAATTGATGGACCAAAAATTTAGATATTCAAAAAAAAATTGCTCCAAATTATTTCTATTAGGTGAAAATTGACACATGTACCCCTTTAACCAATGACTTTCAAAGTTGCTAGTTCATAGAAAACTTTTTCTCGAACACTAAACCAATTTCTTGGATGTGAAATTTATTACTTCATGCCCAAGTACCAAGTATAAGTGGAGCTACTTTTTAGAATATTGTGTTGATAATCATTAAAAAATATATTGTAATATTTTTACCATTTTAACAAAAATTCAAATCAATTGTTCACAATGTTGAAAGTTCTAAAATTTCGTCTCAAATTATTATTGATTGCATGCCTTAAATTTGGGTGGTGCAATGTGTCTAAATAATGCAACATTACATGGCATTTATTCCTCAACTATAGGAATTTCAACAATTTTTTTGGTGTGAAATATATATATATATATAAGATACTACAATGAAAAGGTCCTATGGTACTAGTTTCAAGGGATTTTGACTCTTAAAAACTAGGTGAAATGATTCATCCTACTTTGATTTTAACTGTCATATGTACATGTTTCACTTCCATCCTTTGATGTTGTCTTGTTTTTTCAACCACCTCATAAGCAAATAAGTTTCCATGGGTATGGTTTTTCATTAGTTGAATGTAATGATAATTGTGAATATTTTCATTGTGACATGCTTTCAAATTTGAGAGTGATCTATTTCTTTTTCATATATGATTTGTACAAATTATAATAACCAATTTGGGAGAGATTTGTGTGCGAGGAAAATAGACGATTACATCTTTTTTTTTCTCCTATAATATTTGTCTACATTTCTATAGCCTACTACCTCCATGAATTCAAGGGAATTTTATTTATTTTTTGTTTGGTTGTTTGATTTTGGATTTAGAGGAAATGACTTGAAAATATGAATGTGGGTGGGAAAAGAAGGATGAAAGAGTGATGTAACAAAGTGAGAACTTGAAAAGGTTCTTTTGTATGCCCAAAAAATGTGTAAAAAACCTTCTTTATTAGAAAGGTGCCTTGCTCTTTCTTCTCCTTTACTCAACTTTTTCCTTTTTTGTCAAATCATTGAACATTTAGGTAACACATTTATTGAGTTACAATTTTTTAATCTTTCTTCCTTGCCATTTTCCTAAGAAAACAAATCCTATCTCTGTGACTACCAAAGTAGATTTTTGTTGTTAGGCAAAAGTATGAAAACAATTTAGTCTAACTTGCACAACATTTTTTTTATAAAAATTGTGATAATATACTAGCATTTATAACTCGGATATTTGAAAACCTTCGATAAATTTCTTAGTTCTTTTCATAATTTCTATGTTTCATTATCAATAAATGATATTTTCATTTGGACTTCCTATGTCATAATCATTGAATTTGTTGATTTACATGGTGGGTTTTGTGTCTATCCAAAAATTTGTAGATTTCATTTGTTGTTGTTAGTTTGCATAATGGGGTTTATGCAAGGTTAAAAGTGTTTGTTGTTAATTAATGAACTCAAGTTATTGCATTACAAATCACAATGATGCATAATTTGGAGGACAATGACATGTTTTTTTTCTACAACTATATAACAAAAATCTCATTTTCAAGTTCAATAACATTATAGATAATAAATTTGTAGTTGTGCAATGGCCATAATCTTTCTATCATTAATTTTCATTTGCATTTTGATTGAACATTGTCTATGTAGTTTGCACCCATTCTATTTCTCTATCAATCATGATCTATGGCTCTTTTTCATGTCTTTAGGGTTAGTAGAATTATGTGTTTGAGTTCTAGAATTTCCCTTTGTATATATCCTAAAAGAGTGAACCTTTATATGCATGAGATTTTCCAACAAATTTATAGTGCAACTCTTCATGAAGCAACTTACCAAAGTGTTAAAGTCAAGTTGCAAGGGTGTGCTATGGATGTAGTCAAATGTATTTTACACTTGGGTTGAACATATTGGCTTACTTGGACACCAACATGATCAGAAACCAATCTTCCATTTTACAATCAAATTAATTAATGCAATCTTAAATCAAAGACATCCATGAATATGTCCTCCCACAATCAAGCATTGGAACACTTTTTGAGTTGCAACATTTTTCATTTGAAAGTTAAAATTGTCATTTACAATTGATTTTTGCAACACATGACAATTCAAAAGATCTTATTTCACGATGCATCTATAGTTCTAACAACCCCTTTCAACTATGGTGTGAGACAAATCAACCCAATAAATGTAGATTGTTGCAAAATGGAGGTAGATCTATAGACGGAGGTTTAAAATATGATGCAAGTATCTAGTACTACAAATCATTCAAAATATGACCTTGGGTACACCATATAACACCTCAATCAAGTTGTGTTAACTAATAAAACATTTGTGTGCCCAAAGACAATCCCTACTACCCTTGTGGACTTAAACTAGGTACCATCCATTGCTATCATTGCCTTGAAGGGCAAGACAACTTAATGATGAGAGTAGTCACCAATGCAAAGGTCTACAAAATCTGTGTATGGATTGGTGATTCTTGCACTACCAAGTATTCAACTCTTTATGCACTTTTACAAGTATGGATCTTGCCTCCCATTTTAATGAAGACTTCCATCTTGGTGATTTATATTCACTAGCAATAATCTAACTAAGGTCATTTCATTAAAAAATGGTTAATATTTTCTAAAGTAAATACATTTGCTTTCCAAGTCATTTGTGCTAAGAATTTGTGATCTTAATCACATGTTTTTATCAATCGGACCCGATATCTTTAGACACTTAAGTTGTGCGCTAGGAAATTAGTTAAAAAAATTTTTTTTTGAAGAGGGATTGAACTCAAGGATTCAATTTGCTTCAAATTGGACCCTGGAATTTTGAACCCTGAACCCCCATCTAAAATGAGCATAAGATATACTTGGCTCATACATAGGTATGTGGAGATTACACCCATGCCATAATGTGCATCCCCAATTGACCATGTGGATGCATAGGCCAACAAGATGCACATTGCACTGGCACCCCATAACATGTTGCTGAATGAATAGACACATTAATTACCAATGCCAATCTCAAATGACAATTGGGGTCCAATCTCAAATGACAATTGGGGTCCAATCTATAACCTACCTCAAATACCTTCAAACTGTTATGAGAGAGATCTAGAGGATATAACTATGACCTTCGACCTCCTTTTGGGAGCAGGTATCCATCCAACTATCCTCATCACAAATTTCATCCCAACTTGAGTCATTTCTGTAATCATAAACTTACAATAGTCTCTACAGATCAGGATTAAATATGCATACTCTTTTGAGTGAGTATGGCAATCAAATTAGGTTCTGTGATACTTTGCCCAACAAAAAATTACAATAGACTGTATATATAGAAAAGGACCCCAAAAAATGATCTCTTAATCCCAGATCACAACAATACCACACATCTCATCGCATAGATCCAATACTCTGTTACAATGGAACAACTCAACCACCAATCTTATACAGACAGGAGAAGACAACACAATGGATCCAGATTCTTCAGATAATTTCCTTCAATGGAGTATCCTAGAATCCTTCCTCCATTTAATCAGAAATAATTAGACCATCTAAAACTTATCCCTCAATGTTTTCATCTAAAGAAATGGAATGAGCATTTGCACCAACACCACCATATTCTGGGGTAGATTTTCACTACTTAGCAAGGGAAGTGGTTTGTTCTAAAGTTCAGATTTAGCCATTTCCTTTTGTTAGGTTTATTAGGTGTGGAATCACCCATTGGGTATTCTTGTTCTTCATTTTGGTCTGAAATCTCAGCCTCTTTTGTCAAAAAATTAGCACTCACACCCTTCAGTTTGTCATTGCTGCTTGTTTTCATCAAGAGTCCTGGCATTGATGTGAATGACTCATGAATTTTGTTGCGCAACTTAAGCAGCTCATCCACCTGCATCAAAATTACAGTATCTCATCAACAACTGTCATAAAGATGGAACAGGATGACCACTCTTATGATAAATTCCAAATGTAAGTACCACTGCTGATGTAATAGTCCAGAATGGGCTTTGTATTCCTTTTCTGAATGTGGATACTATCAATTGAGTTTCTCATCTCTGATTCACAATTTCCATTTGGATAAAACAAACAAATGACAATAAACAGAAAGAGAACATGAATACATACAAGACTTTTTTGAATCAAGGTACACTAAGATAAGGTTTGGGCACAAAAGTAGACTCACTGTATGTTTCTCCAGAGAGTATTTGTTTGTGACAGCTGTAAACCTAGCCAATGCCTGCAGATCCAAAATGCAAGGAGTTCAGGAAGAAAGTCATACCACCTGTCAATCTATGAGATTGCAGAGAAATCTGCATAATAACACTTGGAAGGTAACCATCGTATCAGTTCCAGAAAAACCAACACTAACACAACAACCATGAGTGTGGTCATCACCTTATGAGTGCCACTCATAAAGTATCAGACCATCACTTCACCATGAATAGCAGAGACTAGCTGCCATGCCTCCCCACTACCTTTGTGCGCTCGAGACCAAGGGTGTAGATAAGTCTACATTGCCCAAGATTTTGACCAAACAATCATACGAAGACAATCATCATGAGTTTGTGTTGCTTTTACAGAAGCACTGTGAAGAATCAGTCACAATGTTGGGCAGCACTTGCATTCAAGAGACATGGATAACAAAGAAAGACAATAGTGTCTTCATTTAAGCTGCAAGAAGTTGTGCTAATACTGCCTTCAGCACAAATGATGCAAAAGTGAAGAGGAGAAGATAAGCAATGGAAAAATGGAAACAAAGGAATTACCTCTCGGTACTCAACCTCAAACTGGCGAAGCTCAGCACGCTTTGCTAGCAATTGGGCCTCAACTTCTTTAAGCTTTACAACATTTTCCAGGAAGGAGTCCATGCATATTGCCTCTATTGTGTATCTGGCACTCTTGAAAAAATTATCCCCTAGACACATTGAAGAGGAAAACTTTAGTGTAAGAGAAGCAGTTGACTTTAGCTACCAATTACAGCACAATTAGCAGAGCTTTATGTCACATAGCTTCTGTAAACTTACTTTCTTTCTCATTGGATAGTCTGACAAGTGCAAGATGCTTGTTAGCTAGCAAAGACACTTGATTCAGTTTAACACAAGACAAAGTGGCCACCACTCACCATAGACAGCAAATATATGTGTGCCTGCCTTCAACTCTGATACCTCACAAGGTTGTAGGCCTTCCAATCGCTTAAAAAAAGCTGCATCTGGATCCTTTGCAAATGCCAACTGCACCAAATTCAACCCATCATTACACAAATTGCCTTGCTAAAGAGTGTCACAACAAGACAAGATATGAACAAATGCTGTGCCTTCATGGCCATCAGTAAACTAATTACAACCTCTGTTCCCCAACTTTGGTTCTGATAAGATCTTAGGTGGAATAACTCACTTAGCTTAACATGGTACTGCAGAAACAAAAATCTGAGAATGTTGATGATATCCAATGGTGCTAGGAATGTGACTTAACTGCATTAACAGTCGGGTCTAGCCTGCAGACTTGAAAGTGCAGGAAATACATGGCAGCAGATGTGATCCTTCCAGCTTTTACACTGTCCTCCTGCATAGCCAAATATTTCTCATTTCAATCTTAATGTCCAGTAATTTCCCCACTATAGGATTCCCAATCTCAAAATCCAAAGATCTTAAGAGTGTGAACTGGATGGTACCAGCAAATGAAGGTACACACGTGACACTCAGGAAATCTTTCAAACTCTGCATATCTGACAAAACTTGATCAAATTGACATGTAGAGTGGACACATTTTGCTCAGGAAAGGCAACTATGCAAGGAAGTCCTCTGGAATAGGTCAGCTATGAGAATGTTCAAGAAAGATAGATACCTGTTGTGCCAATCCTAGACCGCCATTCTCTTCTTGCTCAAAATAAAGAAGCTATGTATATGCATCAAGACACCAGACCACATTGTTAGATTTGTTTGACCCTGCAAACCACATCAAAGAAGCCAGAAAGCTGCAGAAAGTTTCAAAATATCTTCATACATGTTGGAACTTCTTCATACTTGTGATATTAGTCAACTTGAATAGAATTCAGAGATTGCCAAATAATTAAATTTGAGAGCTTCCAGATCCATCAGTATTTCAGCAAATAGGAAAAAGAGGACTCCAAAACAAAAAAACACAGAAATAATGTAGGAGCTGCATGGACAATAGGCAAGTCTGTATGTTCCATGACCTTTGACAGCAGGATCTATAGTAGTGATCATTTATCATAACACCCCCAGTGACTCCATCACCTCCAAGCACTGGGTGGAGGTCAATGTCAGACACTAGCCAACATACTGACTTTCTCTCACAAGACTGGCAGTAACAGCAAGACTCAGCAACAATGCTGGCTAGGTAAACAAAACATAAATGAGATGCAGGTAGAAAAGAAACAAGAAAAAACAGGGAAACATAAATATAACAAAAAATTCAAAAAGAACCAAGCCAGTAATGAGAAGAGAAGATAAATAACATAGAAAATGTCAAGAGAATGATCTTTCAAGGACAAAGTGGACTTTGAAAAGCTCTCGGAAGCTCTTGGGTTATGATGCCCTTGGAAGAATCATTTTGGATTTTGGAAACTTCAATCAGAAATCTTTCTTGTGAAGCAAACCTCTGATTAAATCTAATAGAAACTTTGAAGAGTAACCAGAAGCCCCCAGAATTTTGAAAAGTGAAAACACTGCCATACTCAGTGTCATGGACAACACGGAACAACCAGGAGCCTAACAGCAGTTGCAAACAACAAGCTGCAAACTTGGAGTGCATGATTTTGTTGTGTACTTTAAATTTGCTTTGAGCAGCTGAGGACACATGAACAACAACACCAGCTTCTGCTTGAGCTTCTGAGATAGTGATACCAAAGAAATGTGCCCCCTGCTTCTCCACCTGCCATTATGCATATCACACATAGGCTGGATCACCAAAGTCTTCTCATCTCTACCAAAAAACCATGTCATGGAAGGCCACTTGAATTATCTTTCCTAAATCATTCTTTTTATTCTCTTAGTCCCATAATTGAGGGAACCCTTCATCTCTATATCCTCCTTCAAAAACCTTCAAGTGTCATATCGTCATCTCCACAATGTACTACCCAAGTAATAGAAACCTGGGAACATATGTGCACATAGGCTCCAGATGTTTTTACTTTGTCTTGTCTAACTACTCTATCAGCATTCCAGTGCCCAAGTCTCCTGTAAATTTGCTGGGTCCCATCCACAGATAAGAGAATTCAGAATCAACAAAAAAAGCTAGTAAGACCTGCATATGTGCACCTGTGGCAGAAATAGGTTACCATTCAGGTCAACGTTCATGTCCCTCGATCTTCCCATGCAAAATGAATTGGAAGCATTGATATTGATATCAGTTCAACAACCGCTCAAAACTCAGAAGAGGTGGAACCCCAAACAAACATCCTAAAAATAGCTCCTGCTATGAACATCCCAGTCAGGAAGAATCCTACCTTTTCAGTCATTGGCCGGCTCAAAGGAAGTGGTCTAATAGTCACAGTTCCACTAAGTGCATCTTTCAACACACCAGCTGATATAGTTGTCTTTATTGGCACCCCCAACTTACTGAAATCAACCACAGAACAATTGCGTCCATCAGAAACTGTGGGTTCCACTTTTTCCAAGTACCATTCTCCACATTTGCATAGTAAAGGGGCTGTGATTTGTACTTCTCATCATGTTCAATGAGCAGTTATTGCAGACAGTCTTCACACAATTTCTCAAGAAGTTGAATTCTTCTTTACTCCATTATATTGGATGAACTTGATCTAGGCAGCCTAACAGCAAATTTCATATCAGTCCCAACTTCCTAGTGAAGACAAAACTGTTGTTTTTGGACATGGGAAGGTGTTATGGCTAATTTCTGAAGCACCTTTGTAACACACCTGAAGAGTGCAGCAAATACAGTGTTTATGGTTCCCAAATTAGAAAGGTCAAGCTCCATGTCCATGCCTTCAAGATCCACTGCCTGCAAGACCATGGCCCTCACAAATTTGATGAACAGTGAGATGTTGAAAATTCTCTAACCAACCATATGATCAACATTCTGATAGGCCATATTGACATGATAACTATCAGAATCATACTATCTCCTTATCTCACAGAGGGTAGTTCAGACTGTAAACTCCAACATTTTCTAAAAGGTAGGAGTGCAAGCCCCAGTTACCCCCAGAGAAAAGGTAGGATTATTAATCATTTGTCAACCAGATCATTTGCTGGCTTGATTCCTTCAAATGTTTTTTCCTGTTCCTGTACTTGGTTAAGTATGTTACCCTCTGACAACAATTTTGTGCTTAATAGATATAGCAAGTTCTGGGATATTGACATTGTAAAAAGTGGTCGAAGTCATATGGTCAATCTAAACAGAGCAGAAACTTCCATGGTGCAAGGCAAGTCATGACACATTCAAACTATGACTGTACAGCACAGAATGAAAATGCTCCAAAATTTGGACTTGCCATTTGATGGACCCATTGGCAGTAGGTGCATGCTAGACACATTCATGTGGCTGTAGTGTCCAAGTTCAGAAAATTGAAACTAGGAAAACAACAACCTCAAATCCAGCAGCATCATATCGCTCCCGCTTCTCAGGGTCGCAAAGAATGCTATATGAATATGCAACCTCCTTGAATTTTTCTGCAGCATCAGGTCTAGCTGTATTTTTGTCTGGGTGATACCTGCCACCATGCAGCCACCCACCTATAAAAGACCCCGCAAAAAAATCACACTAATCACATACCTGATTTGTCCAGTCAAAACCTGAGGGTCTACGATACTACCGGTTAACAGTATGTATACATTGCAAGTGTTAAGCAAATAAAAAAGGATAATGTCCTAAGCTTCTTAAGAACAAAGGTTCTGCAGAACTGCAAAAGAGCATAACTAAGCAAATAACACAAAATGAGTAATGCACACCTTCAACTATTCTTCCGACTCTTTTTTGTTCAGTTCTATACTGCACTCTAGACGAAAGCAAGACGAGAATTAACAGGTATGGCATCATGGTATTGTCATCTGTAGCGGCTCCCTAAAGAAAATAAGTTTCTACAATGTTCTGATCAGTAACGATCTATACTAAAGAGATTAGGTCCGGATGAACCTGTGAAGCTCCCAGCCTCATTTCTGATTCACTCTTGGGGCACACGTCGTGGCCAAATTACGGTCTACATCGTAAATCTGAAACAAACCTCGGTGAGCCCCTGAGCCCTTGGATTAAAAAAAGGCGAAAGGAGGAAGAGGAGGAGAAAGGAGGTGGAGAGAAAGAAAAGAGATAGGCATTATTACTTCAAAGCGAGCTTCCGATAAGCATTCTTGATTTGCTGCTCTGTAGCATCTCGAGGGACTTCAAGAACTTCATACGGATCTCGACGCCCAGTCCGCTGTGCAGCCATCGCCTCCTCCTGTTGCCCTGCCTCCGCCATTTCGCTCTTTTCCCTTTCCACGCCCCACGTTTTCAAGTTAGCAAAGAGAGATCAAAAGTCGACTCCACGTCTTCTTCTTACAATGCAACTCCATTTGCGATAGTAAGCTCCAACAACAAGAGCAGCAGCAGCAGCAGCAGCAGCAGCGTACACCAGAGAGACAGAGAGAGAAGAAGAAACCCCAAATCTTGTGAAAATGAGGTATCTCTGCGCGACCGTACATACCGTCGTCGCTATGCCGTGTCTGTGCAGTCTGTTGCATTTGGTTCGAGAATTGTGCCTGCAATTGTTACACTGGTAAATATTCTTCGGTCTGCAAATCTTCGTCCCGGCGAAAAACTTCTGTGCCCGACTGCTGTGCTTCAAAAAACCCAAAAATTTATAGAAAATCTGAGCAGTTCCAGTGTTTTCTTTTACTGATGAATTTTCGCCAAATTTCGACCTACCCACAGGATTTTTCATGGGAAAAAATATAACACAAATTCGCCAGATTTTCAAGAATTTTTTTTCCTATCGCCAGAGTTTTTATGATTAGTTCCAGCAAAGTGTTTCTTTTACTGGCGATTTTTCGCCAACTTTCGACCTGAAAAAAATATGATTTCCACCGGATTTTCCATGGAAAAAAATGACCCACATTCGCCAGATTTTGAAGAATTATTTTTTCAATCGCCAGATTTTTATGATAAGTTCCAGTAGCTAGCCAAGAATACAGAATATAGAACGATTCTGTGTTTTTTTTTTAATACTTTCATATCTAGCCAAATATGTAGCCAAATCTGGCTAAATTATTTTGTAAGTGATCCTCACTTTTACCTACATCACAAAATCATTCAAAGAAACCCTGAGTTCCACGAGGTAGTCAAGAATATAGAAGGATCATGTTTATTTTAAATTTTTTTTCCCACTTTCATATCTAGTATATAACCAAATTTGGCTAAATCATTTTGTGAGTTATCGCCACTTTAGTTACATCACAAAATCCTTAAAAGAAACCCTGGCGAGCCGTCCCTCCCCCCCCATAAGTAGCCAGTTTGAGTTAGATGCCGAGCACTGAAGTAATAATAAATGGCGCTTGTACGAATGCAATGGGCAAGAACCCTACCCATTCCGCAGCGCAACAAGCCTGGCAGACAACTCCTCTTCCTCTTCTTCCCATTAGGTGACTTGATGGAGTTATTAATGTTCTTTTTCTAAATTACGCCAACTGCTCATGACATGTTTGGATCACCCAATTGTGGAGTCAAAACAGTAAGGCCCCCCCCTTCTTCTTCCCCTGTGTCGGAATACCTATCACCGAGGAACCGCCTCTGGCGCTGTCCTTGCGCTAGTCCGAAAATTTGACCTGATTTGGAAGGAAAAGCTTATTTTTGGGACGACCTAAAATAATTCCTACTAGTAGTGTATGCATAGCCTGTGTGCCGTTGGCCCAAGTGTGAACACATCCAGGGCTCAGCTGATCTTTCCTTCCAAACCCAATTTTTTTTTTTTGGTAATTTGTTTGAATTTCCAGGACCAAAATTCAGCAACTTCACTTTGAAGTTATTAAGCATTGATAAGTTTCAATAAACGTCTTCTTTTTTCTTTTGCTTTTTATGCTTGTGTGGGCTTGAAGAATATACTAAGAAGGTTGAGATTTGGAAAAGTGGGGCATAATAATTATGGAGTGAACATGAAGTGCTTTCGGGAGGCAACATGTTGTTGAACAGCAAAAAGGAGGTGGCACAATGGCTGGCTATGGGGAGTGGATGAAGGGGGACAAATAGGAAGGATGGTGAAACAGATGAGGAGGGGGAGGTTGTATAGGGGATTTAGGGAAGTGAACTTTTTTGGGGTGGGAGGTGCATTTTTTTATTGTTGTGGTTGTTGTTAAAACAAACAAGTTCATTGGCAATGACTGAAACACATTAATAAACTTGGAGGTTTAGACAAAAAGATGATGATGATGTTTTTTTTTTGGTTTTGTTTTGAATAGAAAATGTTAATACGGTAAGATATCTTGTATTATGGAACTATCCAATTTGTGATTATAGGCAACTAATTATCCTTTGCAACTATGTCATTTTACAACTAGTCACCATCCTTTTCAATACATTGTTTTACTTGTAATTATGGTGTGATTAGTTTGTGATTATTAAGCTTTCCATCATTCCATTTTTATCGATTTTTGGGGTTTCTCATCTAAGAAGATGCCTTTACATGAAATTAATTGCAAAATTAATCGCAATTTGGTTACTTCTATGTGATATACATATATCTTTGAAATATATTGGTGGTTTCAAATCATCTATTTATAGACTCATGTATTTATGTTGTATTTAGGGCATGTTAAGTATACATTTAAAATATATTCTAGGTTGGTTAAGTAGGTTAAATAAGTAAATAGATATTTATGTTAGGTAGGGCTACCTACTTACTAGGTATTATATTTAATATGTAATAACTATTAATTATTAAAATTTAAATAATTAGATAGTGATTAATAAATGAGTTTTTTAAATTAATATTTTATAATTCACCGAGTTTTTTTAAATTATTTATTTATGTCCCTATTTAATTATATAATTTACAAAATTGAAAAGATGAACAAAAGATATGGGATAAACTCTCTAGTTGCAACCTAATTTACAATTTAAGTTGTTAATTATAAATTAATTTACAATTAACAAGTTTATCCCATATGTTTTGTCTTACATTTTCATGTTAAAAAATATTTACTGTTCGGGATGAACTAAGCAAAAAGGCTTAATTTTAAAACTTAAACCCAAAATAAAATAAAAATATTTATGTTCCTACCTTTTAGCTTACCTACCTCTTTAATCTAAGTAGGTAGATAGGTCCACCTACCTACATACATATTTAGTCATATTGTATTATCCATTTTAATTGATTTTGATCAAATTTTAATATAATTTTCATAAAATTTGCCCAATTTATTCCACATGGCAAAATCCCGCTACAACAAATTATATCCAATGGCATATTTTCTTTGATTAATGTGGTGACATGATAAACTTGCCCCCTACAAGGTTTAGTGATTTTACAACACTTTGACAATGTGTTCAAGGTTAAGTGCTAACTAAGTGTTGATATAGTCATTAATATGATGTTGTGATTGCATTGTAACACATTGTGATGATCAAACATTGTGTTACAATGCCATAATAACATTATTTCAATAATTTATTAACACTTAACTAGCACTTAACCTTAAACACATTGTTAAAGTGTTGTAAAAACATAAATACATGGTGGGGGGAAGTTTGTGATGGACACTATAAGCCATTTGAAATAGTTGATGAGGATTCATGTTATATTTTCAAAACAAAATTAGAAAAAAATCCATCATGTTATTAGGGTGAAAACATTGTAATTCTCGACGTACTTATAATATTAAAAGTACCTTGCACCAATGTGATTTTGCTTTCAAATCAAATAATTAAAATGTTAAAACACATTTATGTTGAGTTTAATCTCATTTAGTACCACGTTGACTTGGATTTGCAATGAAATTTACATTGATTTACCTATATGAATGCATGATTCGGAGCTCCAAACCAAATTCATTTTGAAAATTTCAAGTTATTAAAGTTGTCCATTGTACTTATGCATCATTTTTCAATGAATCTAGATGCATTTTTTTGCACATGATTTTTCTGGATCATGATTTAAGGCATGTCAAAATTTGGGTTAATTTGGTGTAAGTGGACCAAGCCACATTAATTTTTTAAAACAATTAGTCTATTATGCTTGTGAATTGAAAATGTCATTTCAACCAATGGATTTGAAGTTTTTAAAAATCCAACAATATGATTCCCTCAAGCATAGTTATAAAAACATTTCATCTTCAAATTCTAATTGAAAATATTGATTTTTGATGTATTCCTTTCAATGGACATTTTTTTTAATGCTTTATTTTTGCCAAATTATCCCAAATTAATATGATGTTTCATAAGCATGTTTTTTTAGTTTTTTCATACATTAAGATGTATTGGTAGTGGAATTTATTTTATTTTTATATTACTAACTCCATGTGATGTGGTAAGTTATATTCAAGGACATTTGTTGATAAAAATAAAAGTACAATCAAAGTACAAGGTGATTATATCCAAATTCAAAATGTTTTCAAAAATAGAAAAGTATGTTCATAACCATTATGATTTTATCATTTAATTTAATTTATATTCTTATATCATTGTGGTGTTGAATACTTTGTTAGTGATACTATGGAAAACTATCATTTGGAACAATAATTTGCTTCCCCCAATCATGTTTTCACCCATCAAATGACAATTAATGAATGGGTTATATGTTCGTTGTAAAAATAAGAATAGTTGTAAGTTACATACAAATAATCAATGGATGAAAGTGTATGTGTTTAATTACCATGTATAACATCCATGTGAAATGTGTTGACATCATAGTGTATCATCATTTATGACTAGATTTTGGTTGTGATTTTATTTAAACAAGTAACAGATTTTTACTTGTTGATGTTTGTTGTAATTTATTTATAGTTATAAATTACAATCACAAATTGACATTTTTCTTTTAATGTAAGTGGATTCACAAATTAAGAAAACCTATGTTATTAGGATAGGTTGTGAGAATGTTGTGTAAATTAAAGAATAATTGTTGGGTTGTTAATTACTATTTGGAGAAATTATGGCATGTTTAGTTTTAGTTAACTTTTAGTGAAAGCATGATTGGGGAAAAAACATACATTGAAATAAAAGGAAAAAATTGTGACAAGTTGGGATGCATTGGATGTTTTATCAACTTTCAAATGTTCTTTATGTTCAAATGAATTAATAAAGGAAGCACTAGAAGAAAAACATGTATTTTCGACTATTCTTTATGACTAAATTTTAATTGCAAGAAACATTTTGCAATTAAAATCCTTTTAGTCGCCTAAAACAAGTTGCATGTGATAAACTAGTCGCAAAGAAAAAGTCAACAAATACATTTCATCCTTTGACTCCATTGTATATGTATTATCACATGCGACTAAGATGCAACTATTTTGGTCACGATTGAAAGCAAATCATGTGCTGCCACGTGTCATAATATATTATTATTATTATTATTATTTTGAAATAATCTAAGACATTCAATTCAAATAATTGGATGATCTTATATTATGACAGGTGGCCCAATGTAAATATGCCACGTGGCATAAAAAATAATTTAATAAAAATAAAAATATTAGGTTGGTAGGTATTTAGGTCGATACATAAATAAGTGCCTACAATCTTTACCTACCTACCTACTTAGGAAAAAAAGTAAGTAGGTAGGTTCTACCCTCCTAGGCTAAATACCTACACATATAAGTAGGTACTTAGGTAGGTAGGTACATAGGCCGACCTAAATGGGTAGGTCAAACTAGGTACCTACCTAGCTAAATAAATAAATAAGTTGGGGAGGTAAGTATTTTAGAATTGTGCATTATTTGTTTTTTTATTTTGGGTTGAGCCTTTTGATTAACTCATCCCATGTGCACAAATTTTTTAATGTGAAATTGAATGGGCATACCTCCCTTGCATATATAGTGTTCAAAATAGGAATGAAGAACAAACAATATGGGATAAGTTTTGAAGTTGCAACTTCCTTATAAACTAAGTTGCAATTTCAAAACTTTCTTCATGCCTTACTTTCTTAGTTTTTAGATTTTTAAACAATTCAAGTACTAGATAATTAGATAATCATTTAATTAATAATGATGAAATTTACATATATTTAATTTATAAACTATACACTACAAATATTCAGTATTCATTATCAATTATTTAAATAAGTAATAACTTATTAATATTTAACAAACTAGCTATCTAATTACTCAAAAGTTATTAATAAATAATTCATAAATATTTAAAATATTTTATTACTTTTTAAAATCTGATTGAATTATATGTAATATAATTAATGTGAAAACTAATTTAATGATTATAATTTAAAATTAAATATTTAAAATATTTATTTTCAAATTATAAATAATGAATTAACAATTGTTATTAAAAATTAAATTCTTACACGAATTTTTTTAAAATTATTATTCAATTAATTACATTATTTATTTATTAAATAATAAAAATTATTGTTGCAAAAATTATTATAAGTCAAGTAATTTTTTTCTCTTGGTAATTATTAACTATAAATACAATAATTTGTTAAACATAAAATTAATTTTCATAATTACTATAAAATTACTATAAAATATTTATCATAAATGATTAATCATAGAATTTTTAAAGATAATATTATTATATAATAATTTGTGAAATTAAAATCAGTGAAATAATTATGCACATACTAATTAATTCTTATCTGAAGTAATTACAATGATTTTGAAGTAATGTCACATTAATTTAATTAATTAATTTCTTCTAATATAAAATATAAATTATATAATATACAAATCTATGTTATAACAATAATTATTTTGTGTCACTTAGATTTAATAAACATAATCATTTATAATTATTTATAAAAGTGATTTATTATGGATAACACTAGTAGAAAAAACCCTTGAAACTCAATCAATAATTTTTCCAATTAAAATATAAATTTAAGATTCCAAAATAGTAATTCAGAATTCAAATATCAATGTTTAGATCAAATAAAATTTTCAAAGTTAAATAAAAAATTTCAGAATTGAAATGTTAATTTTCAGATTCAAATAATCATATTTAAAATTAAAATTTCTATTTAAAACTCAAATAATAATTTTCTGAATTTAAATATTAATTTTGAGAATCCAAAATAATAATTTGGAATTCAAATTTCAACTTTCAAGTCAAATAATTTCTTAGAAATTTAAATTTTAAACTTTTGAATTCAAATATCAAATTTCAAGTTCAAATAAAAATATTTAAAATCAAGTTGCCAATTTTTAGACTCAATAAAGTTTGTAAAATTGAAATAATAATTATAAAAATTGAAAATAATAATTTAGAATTCAAATATCGGTTTTTAGATCAAATAAGTTTTTTGAATTTAAATAACAATTTTCAGAATTGAAATGTCAATTTTCATATTCAAATAACAATATTCAAAATTGAAATGTCCATTTTTAAACATAATTACTAATTTTCAGACTTGAAGTATTAATTTTGAGATTCATTATATGAACAATATACATATGTATGCATATATATATATATATAGTACATACATTAAAATACACCCTTATGTCATTGTAGATACCTTTAGGATGTAACTAATTTGGTGACTATTGCGACTAATGAGACACATCAATGTATTAATGGATGAAAATAAATGTAAAATTGATGCAACCAATAGGATGAAATTTCTAATACTTGCATCATAGTTGTGAAAATGATCAAAATAGTTGAAAGTTGGTTTTGTAGTTGCAAATATTCACAAATCTAGTCGCAAACGAGTACAAGTCACATGTAATCGTAAATTGAATGGTTACATTTTGGCTGATTTCTACTAGTGTTTGTAGTAGTGCCATCAAATGACAAAATATTAGACCTTCCCATCCAATTTTTTTTTTCACAACAACAATTTAGAGATCAAATGGTCTTTTGAATTTGAATATACATTTTTAATGCATATATGTGTGATTTAAGAAATGTGAAAATGATGGTATTAACCTTCAATTTTTTCACATTGTGAGTTGAAATTTCATTTACATGGTGTAGATTTTACAGAAATGTTACCATCTATTTGTTCATTTCTATATTTATTATGCCACTTGAAAATGCCAAAATGAAAATTTGAAAGACATAAAAATTCATGATTATTTCAAAATTTTGTATCTTAAACCAAATTCCATAAATTTTGTATTGACGTCAACCTATATTTTTAAAACTTTTATGGAGGCCTTGCCAACTCATGTCAAAAATATCAAGTTGTATAATCTTGTCATAACTATTTATAAAAAAATCACATACATCACCTCTCATGGTTTACAAGATTGAAAATTTACAAATAAGGCCAAAGGTTATATATATGTGTGTTTTTAGTTCAAACATTGACATAAAAGCTTTATATTGTTTTTCGACTCCACATGCTTTGGTATGTATTTATTATAATGTTCATGTAATAAAAGAGGTTGCAAACTATATAAATTAAAAAACAAAATGTAAGTGTGCAAGATTTTTGGTATCCATTCACTCCAAAATTGGGCTACAGACCCAATTTTTTTTGTAATATAAAATAACTTGACTATAGCACTCTTACTAAACAAATTTGTGTAGTAATTTAGTTCTAATTGAAACATTTGATTATTGTAGATCTTTCAGGATATAAAAATCATTCACATATATGCAAGAAGAATATTTAATTTACCTATTTTGTAATTTAATAAAAATATACAATTTTTTTGGGGCAAATTTTCACATTATGGCAACCAAAAATAAAATCTATTGTGAATTATAAAAAGTGATTTTTTGGAAAAAATACACAAAAGTCACCACATTTTGAAGAAAAAAGTTAAACATTTCCATTTAAGTAGCTAAAACTTGGCAAGACTCCAATTTTTTTTTATTGTTTTGTCTAGACTTTAGCCAAATTTGGTTTATTCTTCTTGTGGATGATTCCAAGTCCACCTATTTTGTAGAATTGAAAAAAAAACCTTGGCAATATATCTTGAGATGAATCAAACAAGTGAAAATGTAAATAATTTATCTGAACAAATAATTTAACTCACATAATGTTTATACATGATGATGAAATAGGTGCATGAGACATTTTCAAATCAAACATGCTAAGAAAATTCCAAAAGAAATGTTGTCTAACGTCCAACCACACTATTAAGAGCCACACGTGCCCCCTTAGACCATTGTTTTATTTTTAAAACATTTTTTAATACGTCTTTCAAAATAATAAATAAATAAATTTAATATATATATAATATTTTCTTGATACTATTATGTTAAGGTGTATATAAAAAATATTCCAAAATATGTCATTAAAAAATATTTTCAAATTGTGCTTTTGATGTCAAAATTGCTTTTAAGTTGCTTTTATGTAATTTTTAAAAGTGGTTACAAGAGGTTAAAAGGCCTTATACGTATTTTTCACTCATTAGATTAATTCCAATTTTTATGATATGTACATAATGTATTCACAACAACATTTATATATATATATATATAATTATTTATTATTATTTACATTCCAAAGTTCAAAAAAATAAGTAATGGTTACAATTGCTTTTGGTACATGTTAATATGATTGCACCCTCTATTGTTTAATTGTGGAAAGTCTATGAAAGGAAACTTAGCACAACATTACTACAATTGAACACAAAATCATATTCAAGGATTGTATTCAAAAGTTCAAAAGCTCATTTAGCAAATAGAATGCTTTCATATAACAACATGAATTCCTATGGATGGAATTTCTTATAAAATATTATTGTTAAATTATTATGAAATGATATTTCATTTCTTTATATGATTTTGAGATTTATTCATATATTTCTTAAAAACTCCTTTGAATTTCATAGTTTATAAGAAAATGCACGTTTCATTCCAAAAAAAACATATTTGGTAAACTTATTGGTGTGGGGAAAGGGAGACATTTGAACAAATTTGTAGTTGGGCAAGTTTTTTTGTGATACATTATTTTTTTTTTATCACAAAATTTGAAACATTAAAAAAAATTAACATGATGAGTTTTTAGGTTGTTGGATGTTTGTTCATAAATCAATTTAAATTTACTTTTGGGAAGGGAGGTTAACAACAAATGATTTCTTTTCCCATTAACAAATGATTTGAAACAAGCAAAATGAACACTTCATATTTTTTGGTTTGCTTGTGTTTGTTTAAATATCAACTTGCAAGGTAGCAACAATTTGGTATATTATTGTTTTTTAACATCATGTATTTTGAAACACAAGCAATATAGACGTGGTGGGTCCATATCACTTTCAGTTAGTTTTATGGTCTTGTGATATTTGTTTATAAATACACTTATAGCTAATTTAATGGAAAGGGAAAATAAATACATGATAGTTTTTGTGTTTCACAACTTGAATGTTTGGGGTTGGGCAATACGAGATGCATGGCAAATTGCCTTTGAGTTTCAAAGAATGTTTATTCAAGTCATGTGTTTTTTTAGATCTTCACTTCATTCCATATATGAGTTCCTTTTTTCAATATCAACAAGAAATTACTTAATTATTATATCAAGAATCATTGCTTTCAAAAAACTTTAGCAATTTTTTATGGTGCTAACATTACAACAAATTAATGAGATCCCCATCCTCACTACAACAAAAGGTGTCCCTATATGCAAGTGATTTCATTGGATTATAAATGAATTCACTTGTCTAGTGAACAAGGACTAGTGAATTACACCCACATTTTGTAGTAGAGCCTAAAAATGAAATGATAAACAACACGTGAGTGGTTTTTAATGTTTCAAAAACCTTTTCTTTGTTGCAAAGAATTATGTAATATTTTTTTAGAACTTCATCATAGAGTTTAGACTAAATTTGAATTACAATTTGAATTCCACCATTTTGAATCTTCTCAATATGATGTGAATAATGCAATTTTTGTTGTTGTTGTTAGGAATCATGTATTATAGTACCTTGGCAGCTTTGGCATAAATTAAATTACTTTCAACTTTGTAGAAAATTTCAAAAAAAAATCAACCATTTTTGCCAAAATTTTCAAAAACACATTCAAATTGCCAACTAATTTTGAACCAAGGAGTTACCTAACCATATCATTTACTTTATATCCATCTAACCACTACCACAATGAAATATCTTTAAGATACCAATGAATTTTATTACATATATTACACATATGCCAAAAATTTTATAATTAAAACTTAGTAGTTGCCAAACCAAAAATTCTATATTAAATTGATTATTCGGCAAAAAATTGTTGAAGTTGCCTAGTCACTATGGTAATGTATGTTCAAAGTTTCATAACAAATTTGAGACTATAATGGAACAAAACAATTCCATTTATAAACTTTTCAATAGGATGGTCCAAACTTGATTAGGGTATTAAACAATGCTTCATAAAATATCCATTATATTCCCCCAATTGAAAGCTTGTTTATGGCTTAATGTAACATTGATATTGGAAGGCTTGTTTGGTTAATAAATATATATGTTACTAAGTATTATTCTTGTGTATTCTTTTTAATTTGAATAAGTCTACAAATTTTTAACAAGTCTTGGG
>Ga0209611_10005213_pt1 | contig 21919 bp, 20 predicted proteins | sample S1TSphgellanicum_3_FD_187693 | JGI IMG/M metagenome (GOLD analysis project Ga0209611, IMG submission 187693) | Host-associated microbial communities from peat moss isolated from Minnesota, USA - S1T2_Fc - Sphagnum magellanicum MG (SPAdes) (version 2) | ecosystem: Host-associated > Plants > Peat... | reverse complement strand
AAGGATAAAATAAATTTCCCAAAACTTTTCACATTAAAGAAATAAAACAATAATGCCTCCTTGATTTTAACAAGTTTCCTTGGAGAAACTTGCATAAAATAATTGCAAATTGTGGAACATTGGAAAATTTTCCAAATTTTTTCCAAAATTGAAAAAAATTGAAAGGTAATATTTTTTACCTTTTAAAAGTTTAAAATAAATTATGTTGAATTATTAAAGTTTTAATACTAAATATACATTATACTACTTTTGGTAACAAATTTTAGTACACACTTTCAGTAATGAAACTAGAACCTAATGACCAAGGAAAAAAGCTTTGGATTAATCAAAGGTTATTTAATGTCAATTGAAGAATCTCAAAATTAAAAGTAATCATTCTATTTGCATTTAATTTTCCTTTGGATTTAAAAAAATTAAACTAAATTAAAAAATTAAATGATATATAATGTAATGTATTAAAATTTTTATAAAAAAATACAAACAAGTGTATCAAAAAATATTTTATCTTTTGCAAAAAATTTAATAGTTGCAAAATTCAACTAGTCAAATGATAGTGAATAAATTCATATTCACATAATACTAATAAACCCCAATCCATGACTACATCCATGATTACATATGATCTGTGACATTATATGATTACATAATTACATAACCTAGGATGGAAAAGAATAAATCAAATTACTTATGGGTAGCTAGGTAGCTAGGGGAACAAAAAGTTACCTATGTTAATTTAGGGTAATTATCTATAAGGTAGGTTAACTTAGATAAGTAGGATAATCATATTTTAAGAGGCTAGTAACCTAGGTATCCTAAAGTCTTTATGTGAAAGTTATGTCAATTTAAAAATAAAATAAAAATGGGGATCACTCATTAAAGTTCATAAGTTATGCACAAGTATATATGTAATTATTTGCAAATTCAAATTCTATTAACTATTTGGTTGTTATAAATAAACTCATAATGGGGATCATTCATCAAAGTTCATAAGTTATGCACAAGTATAGATGTAATTATTTACAAATCCAAATTTTATTAACTATTTGACTATTATTAATAAATTCATATTAACTTTTTTTTTGGTTATTTTTCCATATTGCATAATGCAAACATGTGTATCAAGCAATGTGCTCTAGAACTTGCAAGCATGTGTTTTCTTCAACAAGGTCAACAATTTGTTTTTGAAAATATTTTTAAATAGTATGGGAAAGGGGTTCAAGAACTTGCAAGTCTACCAAACATTTCACTCATAATAAAGCTACATACAACATGTTGTTTTTCTCTGGATTTAGTCGAGATGGATGTCAAAGCGATCCTTATTCCAATAAAGCTTTGAGATTTAGTTGCCATTTATCACTTTGTTTTAGGAATAACAACTTTTGTTGCCCATCAAGCATTCTAACTGTCTTTTGTGGATTTTACTTATGGGTTTGAAGCCCATGAATTCCAATTGCAATAACATGCTGCAAAAGAGAATAGAAGGAAATATTTTTCTTATTATAATTTTCCCTTTTCCCAATAATCTTCAAATTATTGTTTTAACTTACACCAAGTGCAGAGTGATATGGCCTCATGGTGGCTGAATCAATTGCCCCTGCTTTTAGATTAAAGTTGATGACCTTTGAACAAATCAGTGGATGTGACTTATGTGATAGAAACTCAAAGAATCTGACCTAAGTTGGAATATTGATTAATACAACCATAACCACATTATAAAAAGAAACCACTCATTAATCCAAAGCCTATGTGTATTGATACTGTTGGTTGGACATACTTTTGATCATATAACCTACAAGAGAGTGGGTAGGGTTACTAGCAAGTTAGGAATCACAATGAACAAAACCTTGCTTGCTTCTTGGCATTAGCAGCTGTCTTTGCTCATTAGTAGCTGGAATCTGCTAAACCTTGCCCAAACTCGACCGGCTTTTTGGTGTTAACAATTGTACAGTCTATAAAACATACTTCACACAATCAGCATGACTTGTTGAGTAGGTCTGCAGAATTGGCAAGCATGCTGAACATCCAATTCAACATGAGAATTAGTTGATTCATAAGGAAAGTAAGACCTAACAGTTGTTAATGTCTCTGTTAGTTAACGTAATGAAAGTTATTTCCATTGGGTCTATTGGGTGCTGACTAAACTTTTGAGGGTGTTTGAGGTAAGTACCAATGTTGGGATGATTATCAGAAACAAGTCTTTTGGTCCAGTACATATGCATGCACTTGGTATCAATACTGGTAGTAAGGACCTACCAAATTTGTATGACCTGAGACAATACCAATATAGGGATTAGGGACTGGAGGTAATACCAGCCTTGTACCAATTTTATACCAGTTTCAATACCAAGAATATATTTGCCTCATTCGTACCAGCTGAATATCAGTTTTGGATCCAATATCAAGACCAGACTGGTATGAAAAGTTTCCAAAAGTACCAAATACAAATGACCAAACTAATATGAAAATTTCAAAAAGTACCCAATACTAGGACAAGCTGGGATGTTCAAAAGTCATGCTGCACCAACACTAGACAGACGCTGGTGGTTGTCACAGCAGCACTTTAGGGTTGATTACCATAGTTCTTGGAAATCAAAGAACCAATGCTGAGGTATAACTGTGGTTTTCAAAAATCTGAAAGATATCAAATCACCATGTTTATAACCATCAAATCTTTACTGGTTCTTTCATTAAAACCATTGATTCTTTGAGGCATACCAATTGAGCATTATGGCTGAGTCAATCTGCTTCTTCAATTTTCAATGAAGCTTCCTTAGGAGTTATGAGACTCCAAAGTCCAACAACACCAAAGTTTCCTAATCTTGAAAAATGAGATTTCTTAAGGTTTTGATATTCAAGCTGATGTTTTCCATTCCTTTTTTTTTGCTTAAGAAAATTCAAGCTGTACTTTCCATCTTGTTTGTGTTACAACTTTCCATGTCCAAAAAATTGGTAGGACTGCACTAACAAAAATTCACCAAAAATGTGTATTGTATAAGAACATTTCCACCCCAAAATAGTAAACAATTTTCTTATTTTATAATAGAATATCGTTTAATGAGACCGTCCCCACCTAGAAATGTCATAAAAGTCCTTTTAAAGATTCAAAGACCATTTATGTCTTTACATCTAAACAAGTAATAGTCATTGTCCAAATCAGCTTTTAAAGGGAAATGACCATTGTAAAATGGACCATTAATATCGGAGAGTAGTAGGATTTGCACTATCTTGCTACAAGATTTAATGAAAAGGGATGTTTGCCGGTGTGGGGGTGGAGATGCTCTTTAAGCTCACCATTGAATGATTTGTTTGCACCAAAAGTTCATCTCTCCAAAATCAAAGCAAAAAAAATGTTGACAAGATTGGCTTCATGCATTTAAAATCCTGAAGATTTTCATCAGAGCCCACAAACTGGCTTGTGCAACCCTACCACGATCTACAATGAAATTCAAGGATCAAATTACTCATCATCTACTATCAGTGAGTTTTATAGCTACCAAAACTTGTGCTCAGCAAAGTGTGCATTTCACAAGTTTTAAATGGAGTGTAAACAAGTATATTGTCCAAAAATGGTAACGCTCAAAAAATCTGTAAATATCCACATTTCTTTTCCTGGTGCAATTTTGAACAGGGTGAATTTAAAACTAGAAAGTACTAAAAACAATTGATAATATTAAATTTTTATTGCCAGTTATTTTAATTACAAAAATACTCAGATTCCTTGATTGGGTAATCAAATATAGATAGGAATTACCTGAATTGTTTTGGGTGATGGTTAGGTTTGGATGATGGTCAATTAGGTTTCATCAAAAAATCAAACAAATAGTTCATTGCATAATGGTTAATGGTCAATAAATACACCTTGGCTTACTGGACATTACAAACCTTAAGCAGATGAAGGGGTGCATGGGTGCATAAACCATGAGCTAGAAATAAGTCTCTTCAACTAGGTGCATGAGAATGTGCACCTTAAGGGACTGTTTAACACATCTTTTGTCCAAGATGTAAGAAGAAATTACAAGGTAGTACAGGAAAAACCCAATGTCCTAGACTGAAGAAGGACCTAATCAGTGACCACTGACTACAAACCGAGTAATAAATGAAATATTGTGAATGTAATTTTTTGCTTGAGACTCTGAGGTAGTTTTGTGGGGAGTTCAATGTGATGGTGGGTTAATAATCAGATACATTAACAACAACCTGCACTGTAATAGAAGTTCCATAAATCTCAATGAGACTGAAAATATCATAACAACTAATGGTTTGCCTCATTAAGCCTCCAAGGTTTTCAAAACCTTGGAAGAGAAGTTAGTAGGGAAGATTCACTCTTAAGGAATTTTTAAACAATTTTTGGGAACCAATAATCCAGTCCACTTACATTTCAACCATAGACAGACAGACAAACTTGACCAATTTCATCGACTTTGTAATGCTAGTGCCAAGTGCCGAGCATGGATGCATCTCCAGATATTGGCTCCAAAATAGGAGGTCAAACCTAATGGGCCTTCTGTGATTCGCATGCAATGCCCAATTGGCACCTCAAATCTATGAGAGCCCTGTAAGGCCAACAAACCTCACAAGAATCCTTAGTGTCTCTTCAAAATCAGGTAAGCGTGCAAGCACAAAAAATTAACTATACATTTCAAGATTGGAACATATATGCAAATTGCACAAAAAAAATTCACAATTGTAGTTCAAAACTAACCATTGCATCAATTCCAGCAAACCCAAAATGCACACACTGATAAATTGAATACTGTCATGACCTCATGAGTGTTTGATTCACAAAGTATCAAACCATCATCACCTTCATCTTGAATGGCAAAGACTAGATCTGTTGCCATTACTCCCTGCTGAAATCATCATCAGCACCGATTTCAGATCAGAACCCACAAAATCATCCACAAATCCTAAAAGTGATGGGTGTTAGTAAAATTTACTTCAAATGTCACATTAAATGCTTCAAATTCAGCATTGTCGTACAAAATTATTTCCAAGGCTTCTAGCCTTTGGACCTTAGGCTATTAGTATACATTGCTTGAATAGTTCCAATCAACACTCTTGTTTAAAATTTGCACTCCATGAAGTCTGCACCTTGCACACCATCATAGACAACCCACAACCCACTATTGATCAATTGTAAACTGTAAAGGAAAAAGAAGAAATAATCGAAATTGTGTCTTTGCATGGGTCACAAATGCACACCATTGTCACAGCTTATTTGTGTGCATCCTGTGAAAGTCACAAACAAACCAATCATAACTGGTTCCTAGTTTGTTTAGGCATATCATTGAAAAATGAGAAAATGAGTTCTTTGCTGCTTCGGTGACCCTTGTCTTAACTAAAGTAAGCCCTAAACCCTAAACACTTCAATTCAGTAGTCAAAGACACCAAAGTGAATAAACACACCCAACCACATAGTGCAAAGTCTTCTTAGAATTGGGTTCAAATTACCTAAGTGAGCCCATCACATTTGTGGCTTGTACTAGCAGACTTCCCTTCAACTATCACAACACCAGAACAATGCAATGTTGTCAAGAACTTTGGTTTGGCTTGCTCATGGAGTTGTTTACATGGTCACACAAGTTTCAAAGAAATATTTCTACATAGTTGCGATTCTACATGTGTAGATAGTTTTTACAATACATTTTACGAAATGGACCAAAAAGTTGAAACTAGACCATGTAAAACACTTTGGTGTAGTGAAATTTCCATTCTGCACCTACTTAATTGCAGACTAATAAGCTTTCATCCAAGAGAAGGGTTGCCCATGCCTATAATTTACATAAAACCAAAGGAGCAGATTCTACACCGCATAATATTCATGTTGGTCTCACTAGAGGGAAAAGGACACTGTCATTTACAGTTGTCTGAAAACAGGGCTCACATTTTCTACATAGCACTAGTGATTTTCACTTTCCTCACAAGAAGGTATGCTCTTTTTTCCAATGAGCTAGAAAGACAAAGCATACCTCAACATTCAGCAACCTTGAGCAGAAGCTTAGAGCCTTCAACTGTCAACCCACCTCGGATCTACAATCATCCAAATCATTGTTAAGATAATCTAACATGTCTTGTAAATAACATTCACATGTAGATCCATGAACAAAAATATTTAGATTGAAATTATTTCTCATCCCACAAAATTGTCTATATCATGTTGTTACAAGAATGTCTTGATCATGTTCTTCTTGGTGTAGTGAATTTTGACAAGAAAAAACTAAGTGGTTTCCAAAGGATAAAAGTGCTACCTTTTGCCATGTAATATCCCACGAGGGTCCCATTGCTGGATGCAACAACACAATGAAAGGAGGCAAAGGGTTACATAGCAGTGATTGATTTCCATCTAAGACAAAAAGAAGGAACAAATGTAGTCTACTTGGTATTAACATTTGTCTCCGTTTTCACTCAAGAAACAACATTCCATTGAAATCCATCTTAAATAAAAGAAGCAATTGAAGTCAACATTTAGAAACCATAAGAAACCTTCTCACATTAGTAGTCTAAAACTAAGAGAATTTACACCCACTTTTTTGTTTGCTTTCTAGGTTTAAAAGTTTTAACTCTAAACCCATTGCCATTCTTCAAAGGCCAAATCTTTAAATAGTAGCACTACTTTTGGCATTTGAACTCCACATGGCTTCAAGAGGTCAAACCCATTCCTTATCACATCCAAAAATGAACCATTTGGAGTCTATGAACAAATTCAAATTCAACTATGAATGTTTATGGACAATGGATGATTTGCACACTTTGCCTTCCAAAGCCAACTATCAAACTATTGTCTAGAATACAATGCATGCATGCCTCACACTTTCCCCATGTATCAGTAGATATGGAATAAGTTTCAACAACATAACTTTACCATAGAATAGTAAATGGGGGTGGGAGGTGGGGTGCATAAACATGACTTGGTGGAACAAATTGTTTTCCATGTTTATGTGTTGTTTTGCTAATGGGGCATAAGCATATTGAAGTACACCAATTGGTGATCCTTGCTCAAAAAGTAAAAGTACATGAAAAGTAAAGTTTGCATTTTCGAATTTTAAGGTTTTTAGCAATGCTACAAATTTCAGAATGTACTTGCTATACTAAATAAATCATATATGGTCATATTTCATGTATTCTATTACTTTCATCATTTTATTTATTTATTGCAAGTTAATGTTTAATATTTTTTCAAAATCAAACTATTCAAATGTTGCGATATTGATGTCTAAATTATCATGCATATTAATTTTTTTTTTTGAAATTGGAATATTTCAATTATGATAATGTGAAGCCTCTTAAAAGTAGTATGAACCCAAACATTGATACTTGCATATAATGTCAAAACAATCTTCGAATAGTCTAAAAATAAGACATATGAATTTTTTGATCAAATGATAATTAATTAATATATTTTTACGTTACTTTGTGCAATTTGGGACAAAACATAAATTTGGAAAGTAAAGTGAAAGTAGGTTGAAAAAAAAGGAAACACAAAATCTTAAGCTTTAAACAACATATCCATACCATTTTACATACACTCATGTAATTTTTTTGTATGTTTTTAAAGATTAGGTTTTACTTTCTATGCTTCAAAGTTGACAATTTTGTGTTTTCTACTTGCAACGTATATTTTTTTGACCTACTTTTGTATGCTTGCACCCGATGAGGTTACCTTACATCTCTTATTGAATACAATGAATGTGTCCAAATTCTATGCACTCCACCCAAAACAAAATTTAGTCATGTCTCAAAAAAATTTAAAAGAAAACAAAATTCTTTTGTGTGTCTCCATTGATTTGTCCCATGCACAAGGAGCCTGACTATTTCTATTAACCAATTATATCAAAACCATATGTTGGAGGTGGTCAAAACCAGTGTTGGTCTGGTATATATGTATATGACATCGTATCAACAATGGCATCAACACTAGTAGCAAGGATCATACTAGCCGGTATGACTTGATGCAATACCAAAAGTTTGATCAATGATAGATCCCTCCTCTTAAGTGTGTGGAGATTTTCTCCTTGTGATCTAAGGCATCTACATCATGTCTATTTGAAACATAAATTGTGGAACATGATGTGCAAAAAATCCTTTGCAATACTCCTCTTAAACAAAAGGTGATTAACCTAACAAGTTTTATAATATTAAATAAAAACCACACAAAAGTTCCAAATTGCAAGTTTATCCATCTATCCATCCCATCAGCCCCCCCCCCATGTTCAACACTTTTGATCATATAAATATGCAATGACAAGGATGAAAAAAACAACACATACCTATGTTTGATGCCATGGTGGTCATTGTAATTTGTTGGCTTCTTGAAATTCATAACCATCCCTAACAATATCATTGTTGTTTTACTTGAAACAATTTGCTCCATAGATGCCAAGTCTACATATAGTACATTTGTATTGGCTTGGAATTGTGCCTATCTAGTAATCAAAACTAGCAAATCCCAAGTGTATAATATAGCCCAAGTTAGCTTTGTGGAAATATCCAATATATTGCTAAGAAATCGTTCCAAATAGTGCTCAAGAATAACATGTGGGTGGGAAATAGATGGGAGCTTGGGTGTCTATCCATCAAAATACAAGAGGACAATATCAGATAATGTATCTTTTCATATTTAATTTAATAAAAATGTGTCTTTTCGTATAAAAAAAAAGGGGGCACACAAATATACATGGCTTGAAGCCATAGACTCTAGATAAATCCTAAAAAATCAATAAAAATTTTAATATCATTTTTTATAAGCTTTTTACATTTCCTAAAAATCTTAAAGTTTATTCTTGCCTTTAACAAGGTTATTCAAGCTATTCAAAGCCATTCTATTTGAACTTATTGTAGGTTATTCTACCCTAGTCTATTACAAGTTATTTTAAATTATTCGAGGTTCTTTTAGTCTAATTTATTTTAGGTTATTTAAGTTATTTTAGGTTATTTTTACATTACTAATAATCTAATTTGAATATCTGAAAATTATTTATAATATCCTAAAGTAGAATTATTTATAATAACTTAGAATATTTTATAATTAAATAACCTAAAATAACCAAGAGTTATTTTAGTTTAAACGATTCCAAATTATTTAAAATTATTCTAAGATTATTATAAGATATAATAGCTTTAAATAGTTTAAGGTGCAAATAAAAATTAAAATAACTTAAAATAACTTAGAATAAAATAATATAAAATAACCTAAGGTAGAATAACATATAATAACTTAAAATATTATAGGTAAAACTTAGAGTGGCTTAAAAATAATCTAAAATAACATAAGATAATTTAGAATAGCTAGGGTAAATAGGTTAAGCCACATAAATAGGATAGGAAAAAATGTTCATAATGATGCAATGATAAAAATTATTATTTGCTGAAAAAATCATGCAATGGTTAAGGATTTCTTAATGAAAATATCTTTAAGAAGCTTCTCAAATGTGAGGACTTGAAAGTCTCATTGGTTTTTCCTTCTCTTGCATTATCCAATTTGGTGTTGTTCGACTAATTCTTCAAAACCATGACAAAACAACATGCACTTTTCCCATCATTTGTATTTGCAAGACTTGCAACTGTAATTGAAAATCCCTTTTTATCAAAGTGATGAGGTTGGCCATGCACAAACCTCTAAATTTCAAATTATAGGACTGCATTTATAAAAAAGGTAACATGGAGAGCATTTGAAAACAACCAATATCTGTAGGTTTGATTCAAGATACATTGGTTCACCATAGGAAGCATCGCATCACAAACCATTTTGTGAATTACCCATGTGTATGTATCCAACACACCATATTACGATTCTTGAATTTTTTGTTTCCCATAACATAAATTGATAACATCTCCATATTCTAGGGTTTCTTGAAATAGGATTATGTTGCTTGCAAATTGAGTCTTCATCAAAGTTTTGAGTTTGCAAAAGGATTGACAACCTACTTGGACGAAAATGTCAAACATCTGAGTAGATTATCAAATTTTAAAGAATTCAATACAACCAACAGTTAGGTTATGTACCGGTTCTCAGAAAATCTATAACCACTTGATAGGTTATCAAGGTTGATAACCTTATTGATAACCAGGTCGAAAAAGCAATAACCGGCAAACACTGGTGTTCACAGTCTTCACTTCCATTTTTCTGTGGGATTCTTTGTCCTGGTGATGATATTATTGTTGATCTGACGCTTTGACGAAGGACTGAAATCAGCATTTGCGTGATCAGCGACAGTCCTCTTGTAGCGAATTCTTTGCAAGTCCGTGCTCCAGCTATTGATATGTTCATGGTTTAATCGTGCAAATGGAGAATTGTCATGGTGGAAAGTGAGCACAGCTAGCTGTTGTGCATTTGTCACGTAAAAGGTGCTTTGCTCTTTCACGCCGTCGTGTTGTGCTGACGCTTGCCTTCATTTCCTACGTGTTTTCCACCTACCACGCCCTAGACTTTGCAGAGACTTTCCTGAGATTTTTCTTGTGGGATCTCACTTTACCATCATCTTCATCGTGTATTCTTTTCGGCCGAGTAGTTATGGAAGAATTTTCCCCAGCTCTTTTGGAGCACTTTCAGAATCATTTTCGAGATTTCCAATGGATTCCTTTTGACGACAACAGGCATGCATGCATACTTTTGACTTTGATGGATTGGTTGCTCACCTGCCACCAAAACATCTTCCTGGCCCCCACGGAAGAGTCCTCTAAGTTATGGAAATGGCTTCTTTCTTGGAAGGAATGACAGTACCTAGTGAACATGTTCACCTTCCAACCCTAAAAACATTCTCTGCCATCGAATACTCACTAGGTCGAACACAGATTCCTCCTCTATAATTGAATTTAAGAGTTTGTCAATAGAAATCTTTACGAATCTGCTTGCAGGGAATCACCAACATTCCTCTAACTGGAAGTATTTTGCCTTTCTGAAATCAGTTGAAAACTGATATGTACTCCACATACACATTTTTGCAGCTGCAAAGCATTTCGAATTGGTAGAGACGAATCATAGTGATCCATGCACTATTGTTAAAAAACATGTATGACGTATGTGCAACACCAGAAGAAGGAACCAATGTATTTGAACGAAAAGCAGCAGCAACAGCAGCTGCAGCTGCAATCAAGGCTGAGATCCTGTTTGAAAGTTTGTTTGAAATTCTTTCTTGTGAAATGTGATCAAACTAAATGGATTCATTATGATTTTGTGTGCTGCAACTAATCTGCATTTCAATTGCGATTAAACATTTGAAATCCACAGTTGATTCATGTGGAACTTGCTTTTGTAGGATTCTCATGTCAGCTGCATGTCAGCTGCTCCTGTTGTGGTCCTGTTTGAGTTGTTTTGTCCTTCTCAGGTCATGCATATTGTTCAGCCCCACCAAAAATGGGACATCACAGTACCACTGTTCCTGATTGAGTTGTTTTGTCCTTCTCAGGTCATGCACATTGTTCAGCCCCACAAAAAATGGGATATCACAGTACCAAGTCACACTGCACAGTTTCGTAACAATATTTTTAACCTAGAAGTTGTGCAGAAGCACAACATCTGACATCAAGAGTTTTCTGACACAATATGAGATTGTTGTGGATTTTCTATTATTTCATGACAAGGAACCGAGTTTCCTGAGAAACAAGGTGGTTGTAATTTTTTTATCATTTCATGACAAGAAACTGGCACACAAACCTGACATCAAGAGTTTCTTGAGACATGAGATTGTTGTGACTTTCCTATCATTCTCATGACAGGGAACTGGCAAGATTATTTTGCACAATTGTACATCATTTAACAAAATCTGAATATGATTGCATTATGAAGACAAAATCAGCTTTCTTAGAAGCACTGACACAAGGACATTGACCAGGACTGAGATTTAGCTCACTAACTGGGAAGTGGTTGGAACTGTCTTTGTTGGGTGGGATGAATAGCAGCAATATACAAAGTTGAAAAACTGCAAGACAGAAAAACTCTCAGTGCACTTCATTTGGCAGTACTTTGCAATCATGGTACATGCTGCCATGGATGTGGTGAACAAAATGCAAGTTGTCTGACATTAAAGTTCCTAGAGACTAAAATCAAGTCTGCATTTTCACAATGCACACAGTCTGCATGTTCTATGGAGATTGTATCATCTGAGTTTCACCATCCTTCAGGTTGCAGCTGAGCCTGAAAGAAAGATCTTTAGTACCAGAAAACCTGCATCATTATCAAATAATCAGTAATTTGTCATTGCATTTCAGCCAAAACAAGTATTTAGCCTAATTAAAACCCAGTAGCTGAGTACGATCACAGTAAGCTGAGTAGGTATACAATCTGCATAGCAAATGTCCAATATTCACCCATGCAAACATTCTGTCAAGTACCCATTTTGTATGCGAACATCACCTTCGTCTTGATGCTTGAACAATAGAATTGTTCATGGATTCTGGAATTGATGGTTTGAGGAAATTTTTGAGAACATCTTTTCCCATAGCTTTTACAATGCAGGAAAATTACTTCTGCAGAATGAAAGAATTCATTATAAAGGTATTTGACACCAAAGAAATCCTCTAAATTGCCCACTTATTTTGCAGCTGCAAACTTGCCATGAGCATCATCATCCATTCTCTATTTGTAGCTGGACAGGATTCAATGGCCACCTCTTCACTGAGAAGAGCGCCCTTCTACATGTGAGCACTTTGTCTCTACTCAATCTTAATATGCACATATGAGACACACCTGGCTTCTCTAGAACATAAAGATCTTCAGAATTTGTGACAAAAATCAGGTTTCATCAGTACATTTGAGACTCATTTTGCAAGGAAGTTGGTTTTTGGGCCTCAAAACTTACAGCTGCTGGTGGTGGATCAGAAAGACAGCAATTAGTATTAAACCACGAAGTAATTGAATGCAACCATGACTGTGGCCATGCTCTTTATTGCAGTGAAGGATGCTGTATCCTCTTTGGTGCCCAGTGATGAGTAATCCATTTGTGCTGCAAATCTCAAACCTGCAAGGATTGATTTGTAGAGGCGATCATGAACTAGCTCCAATTTCTCATGTTGTATCAGGCCAGCAAACTAACTAAGATTACAAGTGTGTTTGTAGCACCATGTTTGCAAATGCTAAGAATCTTCACTTTGATGCACACCAACTTGTAGAACGAGACACACTGTCCCATACAACTTCTATCATTGCCACAAACAAAACCACATTAGGAGGCACAACCACCAGATGCACCACAGAGGACAAAGGTAACCAGAGGCAACTCATCTCTGATACAGATTGCACAAGTTGCAGAACACCAGATGTCTCCAATTTCTTATTCATAATCATCAGGACAGCTGAAATTTCAAGACAGCATCATGTGGTTTTGTCAAGAGTCTCAGAAGTTCCAGCTCTAACCTACTTGTGTGTCTTCCAACACTTACATCTCTCTGCCAATGACAACAAAACACTACTCCAACAAAATTCTTTTTCTTTCACCAGCAATTACCTCCTCCTTAAAGACAACAACACTCAGCATCAATCTCCACACCGAACATTCAATGCAAAAATGCAGCACACCACTCCCTGACTGAGCATGACAGCATGTCACAGGGTCCTTTACTAAACAAGCCTTAACCCTAATTTTGGATTCTAACCTTTTGTTTAGGTTCAAAGATACAAGATATGAAACCAATTTAACCATTAACTTGGACAAAAGAATTTCATGCTCAAATGGCTAGAACCCACAAACTAAAATTTATTCTCTTGTACTCATATTCACAAGTTCACAAGCTATGAAATCAATTTAATCCTTCACAACAACATTGTGTTTAAGAATTGTGTAGGTGGGACTTTTGCAAGTATCAGAGGTTTTTGGTGGCATGGGTGGGATTTTTGCAAGAGCTTTGCATCCAAGTTTATTGAAGGCCTGAGGCTTGTCAACATAAATAACTGTTCTACTCCCAGGAGCTTGCTTTCCTTTGGAGGACAAAAGAGAAGACCATGAATTGGAGCTGTTTGTGATGCCTCCAATGAAACCTATGCAACCAATACAAACATCCTCATATGTTTTCTATTTGACTTAGTTCTTCAATGATCATTGAAGAACTTTGCAAATCTAGTCTTATGGTGCAAGAAAGTAGGTCATTTGTTTTTTTTCCATCTTTCATGGATCATTGAACTTGACAAGTCCAGATTTTTGAGTCCAAGAAATGAAGTCAGCTAGGTTTTCTGTTTGATCTAGTGGATTGGCACAAATTATATTATTAGGGCTCCATGCTGCTATGCACCACCAATGTTTGATCTAGTGGATTTGCACAAATTATATTATTAGGGCTTTGCACTGCTATGCATCACCAATGACGATGAAATGACAAAAAAGAAATAAGGGTTTACATTTGAAAACTTTGTTATTTTAGATATATATAGGGTTCAAATTGTACAAAATATTGCCCAATTATCGTCAAAGGGGAGATTCAATCAGCCACCTCTGTTTTTAATTCATTGAAAATTTGGAAGCAATTAGGGTGAATAAACAATAAATCAGCTAAGTAAGCAGGGACTAAATCTTCGAATTAGGTATTTAAGAGAGAAGTTTTTATTGAAAACTAGCTTAATCTTTATTTTAAAAAGTGTTAATTTCTTGAAATAATCTCAACATATTCAAATGAAATAACACATATTTTTATGAAATTACATGTAAACATGTGTATGAAATTGGAAAGACACAAAGATTCAAATTTTCTTTTTAAAGGACGCAAAGATTCCAAAAGACATTGATAGAAGTAAAGTGATTTGTTTCTCTTTCAATATCTTAGGATCCATAAAGACATTTTGAAACATTACAACTTGTAAATTGTTTATTTTTAAAAAAATTCCGATTTGAAATCGACCTCTAATAAATTTACAATTTGAAATTGTCTTTCTGTACAACCTACGACTATAGCCCATCCCATCTAAACCAGCTCCAATGAAATTATCATCACTGGAATTTTCAAAAATACTAAAAATTTGAAAAATTATTAACTAAATATGCCAAAAAATTTCAAAAAAAAAAAAAGACAAAAGGAAACTCCATGCGATGACCATAGATTACACTTTTGTGCCTCACAAAAGAAGCATGAATTAACTACATACTTATGAAATAGACTATGTTCCTATTAGTAATATTCTATATGCCAAAAATTGGAGAATTCAAAATCCAATTGGTGAACCAAAAAAGTCAACATAAATAAATTATTTGGTAGTTGATTGGTGAAGTCATCTAGGTGATATGTTAATAGCCAAGAATTTTCAAAAATTGTGGGCAACCATGTGTAATGAGCATCAATCTTTAATCAAGAACAACACTAAGGTCTTGACTAATTAGATTGCACATCACAAGCCAATGTCTTGCAAGTGGGTGCATAAGATCAAAATAACATTTGCAAGAAAAATAACCAAGTACAAAGCTCGATTGGTTGCCCAAGGTTTCACTCAAACTTAGGGGGTTGATTATGATCAAACCTTCAACTTGGTTGTAAAATTTGAGTCCATCTAAATAATTCTTTCTCTTTGTGCACAACAAGACATGAATATTGGACAATTTGACATTTGCACCTTGCGGTGTCACATTGTACTACTTTCCAAGGATGTGCATGTTTGAATGTATCCCACCTCAAACTTTTGAAAGATTTTCACAATAGTTTTTCATATTATGGTAGAATATAACCTAGGAAAGAAATTAGAAAAGAAACTATTTCATTTCATTTTATAAATTGAGAAATTGGAATATATTTGTGAAAACAAATGTAATGTACCTACGTCCTCAAAAACACAAATATACTCTAAAAAAACAAAAAAATGATTTTTAGTCTTTATGAAAGTTAAAAGCATATTGAACCATGTCATTTCACATAATATGAACCATGTTTGGATACCAAGTGATTAATTTGTGAATTCTTATATCAAAAATTGAGTTTTTTGAACAAAGATGCGATAAATGTGTGATAAATTGAAAATTTGACAAGAAATCACATCCACATAGAAGATGACAAGCATAGCTAAATGGGCCATTTTTTTATTTCATTAAAATTGATTATTTTAATGACTAATGAAATTCTAAAGATAGTGTAGTCAAAACAAGATTATGGCCTTATTATACCAATGTATATTATAAAGATATTCATGGATTCTTCAATATAAGTGATGAAATTTATTATTATTTTAAAAATAATATTACATAACATTAGTTTTGTAAAAATAATTGTTATAAAGGCCAAAAACCAACATTGATACCCAAAATTAAATGTACCATGCTTTTGAAACAATTATATTATATGTATTATAATACTAGACCCAAAAGTGCTCCAAAGGGGGTCATTGTAGTGTGCTTTCGCCCATATATATTTTGACAATTAGCAAGGTATTGCATAACCCTAGCAAAAACCTAAAGGGAAATCAATACCCCAATTAAGGTATTTTGTAAAACACCATGGGCTAAATCATTTTTCATGTAAGCTATTTGAGGGGTATTGTCCATGGCTAAAAAGATGGAATTAAATGCAATACCTTTTTTAGGTATTCCAAAAATGCTCTAGGGTCAATCACATATCTTTCTACACCTTGTGGGGTATTACATGACCTTATCAAAACCTAAAAGGAAATCAATACAGTAATTGGAGTATTTTACAAAACACCATGGGTTAGATCATTTTTCACCTAAGTTATAAAATATAAAATATTTACATTGACATTATATAACTTGGATTAATCCCAAGTTCATTGGGGGTTTTTTTTTTTGATAAAAATAATTCAATAAAAATCAATGGCTGGAACCATCATGTGAAAGACAAAACAAAAGGCCAAAGAAAGGCCAAAAGATGTGCAACCCATAAGAACCAAAAAAAGGAGAGAGCTTTAGTCCTTCTCGTGGTAGGAATTTATTTCACCCACAACCCTTTTCATGTTGCCTACATGCAAATCATGATATCTAATAGTAATAGGAGGCCTAAAATAAACATCTCCTATCAACCAATCTTCCTCTCTGTAGTAGAGGCTAAGCATGTTGAAAAGCAATAATAAAATGTTGTTTGAAAAACTAAATGTAAAAAGACAAGGATAATTGACCTTTTCATCGTCTATTATGAAAAAGATGAACACACTCCCTAATGAAACGATCTATATCACGCCTAGGTGCGCATGCACCTCCATGGCCATTGGAATAAAATGGTTCTTTTCATGAATCCTTCTATATTTGTAGATTTTAGCAATGGTGTTTAGTTTCGTAGTTGCACGTGTTGGTCAATTAATGACATTCATAGTCATTGTCTTTTGTGTTAGGTTCATAATTATCACATTGGCAACAAAAATTTAATCTTCACGAGTCATGTAAAGATCGATTTGTAATGAAGCTCATGATGTAAAGGTGTACCACCGTTCTTTCTATACATCATGTTCATTCTTTCAGGCGAAGGCATACATGACGTCTCTGATGGCGTCATGTGTGGTATCTATTAACCTCTCAACATACAACATGTTGGATGCGTGCCATATACATTTAACCCACGTCCACACTCACACATGAGAAAATTAAATGCTAAAAGTTGAATCGAATTGAAACAAAAACAAGACACTAAAATGAAAGTAGAATGTGTGATGTGAAATGAACGAATACATGGCCTAGCAATCAACTATAACCTTGCCTCTTTGCTTGAACAAGAGCAAATACGAACGTTGGATGCTGAGGGAATGGAGTCATCCTCCAAGATAGACCTAAAGGTTGTGTCATGATGGATGCTTACAAACCTCAAACATCAATAATTGCCAAACTCTCAAAAGAAAAGTGCATTTGTAAATGCGGGAGGAAAGCTATCCCCAGGTTATAATGAAAATTGGAACACAAAATTGCGTGGACCAATTGCAACAAAAAAAAATTAACAAAAAATTAGGAAAATGTGTTTGTTATAATGGAAGTCGCCACATTATGAGGGGAAAAAAACTCTACAATCATTATATTTAAAGAATATGATCCAATAAGCCTCCAAATTAGAGGAGGAATTCTACATTTTACTATCCAAAATGGGGACTGCATTCATAGAATTGCCAAGTCCGACACTTTCTACCTTATCCTCCTCTAAACAAAAATCTTTCAATCCCTTGTTGAATTGAAAGATGGAAAATGTATGACTATATGCTTCTGTTCACTATTTCAAAGGTCAAAGTTTGAAGCCCCATACCTATGCATGTTGCATGAATAAGTTATGGGAGCAGTGAAACCTGTTTTGGGGAAGGTTCTTGAAAACTAGGACAACATACAATTCCTTTCCTTTGGGTGCAATCACTTGATGAACCATCAAATTTGCACACACCACCACCACCAATGATGTTCTTTAGAGCTGTTGTTGTTCCCATACTTCGAAAATCAGCATCTGCTCTTCCCGGTTCCTGCTCAAGTGCCCTGAAAGACATAACAAACTGTCCTTAATCCAATTGTTGTACAAAAGTTCAAAGTCTGGATGTGAAAGTTTTGGTTTGGAAAAAAGCTGGAAATGAAGTCTGCCTACTGACCTGAAATCTGTTCCGGTAAATTCCTTTTACCAAAAATTTAGTCACCTTGTTGATGCTGCTGCTGTCTGGGTTGGGACCATGAGACAAGACACTAACGGCCACAAAGGCGCTCACTTGGACTTCGCACTGTGATTGGCAAACCTCCCATCCAACATAATAGATGGACCTCAGTCACGACCCATCAAGAACACCTGTCACAGTGGAATGACCCACCAAGAATACCTGACATAGCAGCAGTAAAAACCAAACGACCTATGATGACAGTAAGCATCCAATCCACCTATTCAGCCCTTAGAAAACTGAAAAAATGTTGATTTTGATGAGTGAATATGATGACAGGAGGTTCTCCTAATGCACATGAACCAAGGTACTGCCAACAATCACACCCATCCAATTTCAATGACTGGCTCATCAGCACATGTTGAACAAGTGGACCTAAGGTGACTTTGACAAGTCCACCCTGCCTAGAGAGCCTACAACATCGCTCTACAATTGAGTTGTGGAACATCCACAACAATGAAACATGTTTTACTACTTCAAATCTTAAGATGTTTCATGGGAATGCAGGGAATGAAGTAGGGTGATTTGGAACATGAAAAATACATGTACAACACATTGGCAAGTGGGCAAAATTGATTGGTTGCACAATTTGCATGTCACAAACATGAGCATATGTGACGTTACCAACATTAACACATTTGAAAATAAACCTATCGATCATATTTTTTCCAATTAAGAATTTGGTGAATTTTTCCAAAATTTCATCAAAATTAGAGATCTTACAAATCATCACCACTCTTCTACAACATTTGGGGGGAACTGAATGTCTACCCTCTACTCTTTCGGACATCTAATGAATGAGACTTCCTAAAATTCATATTGGATGTCAAACCTCCTCCATATTGAGGACTTTTCACAATTTTTCCTACAAGAGTCTTCAAGTGTGGCCTCACAGTCCAACAAAATCAATTTCCTCAAGCTGGTCAGGACCTCCAAAGAGAGAGGCAAGGTTCCAAGAGATGTACATTCACTGAAATCTAGTGTTTGCAATTTAGGCAGAGCACCTTCATCCACTTCTGGAAATTCAACAATCAGAGAGTCATGTAGTCAAAACCTTATAAGAGCTGGAAAAGCCCCACAACGTGTGAAGGACCTTGGAAGATATTTCAATCCTCCGCAGCCCCATAAATCAAGTTCGTTCAGTTGTTTGAAAACATGTGGCATCTCATCTGGCAGGGTTTCGATGTCATCAAGCCCTAACTGTAGAAACTCAAGCTTTGTAAGTGCAAATATATTGTGAGGCAGCTCCACCCCTGGATCTGTTCTTCCAAAAATTCTAAGTTTTGTGAGAACAACCAACCCACATATGTCTTCCAATGAAGCTTGGATGGTTGGACCCAAAGATTCTGCTCTTGCCATGCCACAATCCTTTTCCAGTATGTAGAAAGCCAAGTCTCTCATCACATCATGTACCGTGAACTTCAGGAAATCCCATTTATCTAAACTACCGTCAATGTCTCCATGTGGCTCAATCAATGATCGCTCCCACAACTTATTTAACAAGGAAAATGCATCTTCTGTAGGATCATCTCCATCATGTGCAGGAACTAAGCCCCCCCCTATCCAATGACACAAAACTCTATCAAAACGAATTCTAGAATCTTCAGGAAATGCTGCAAAGTAATGAAAACATTGCTTCAAGCACCAATCATGCTCAGACAGGAGATCATAGTCAAGCTTCAAACGCTCATACAACTCCTCTTCAACAGGCCTCTCTTGCATGCGTGATCCCCTTAGCTTCTTCAATAGTAGTTCCCATTCACGTGAGGCCTTTTGAAACATTGCTCTGCCTATGACCTTGAGAGCTAACGGAACACCTTGGCATTCCTCAGCCATGCACTGTGCCAAGGCCTTTAATTCACATGGAACATTGGATGGTGGTCTGAATGCATGCACACAAAAAAGGCTCCAACTATCCTCCTTTGAAAGAGGAGTCATATGCTCTTGCCTTATGTGTGGACTTGCTCTTTTCAATAAAGACTGCTTTCTAGTGCTCAACAATGTGACACTTCCTTTTCCCTTGGCTAAGTCAAGTGAATCAAATGCCTTGCCTTTCCAAACATCATCCAAAACCAGGAACACTCTTTTCTGTATAAACTGAGTGTGTAAATAGCGCTTGTAATCTTCTGGGTTTGCATGCAATTATGGGTCGAGATGCAATTTTTTACTTAGGGTCCGATATAGAGCCATTATGTCAGGAGTTTGCCCCACAGTGAGCCAAATGAACATTGCTCCTTGAAAATGGCCTTTTACCTTTGGGCTCCCATCCACTCTTTGAAGAAGAAGAGTTTTCCCAACTCCACCCATGCCCCATACTCCCACATAGCGAGGAGCTGCATCACTTCCTTCTGAGGTCACCAATGTTTCTACCCTCTCCACATAGCTCTCCAGACTAAATGTTGATTGAGGCAAGTCATGAACCTCTTGGAAAGGTTGATCACATTCACTTGCCACCTTCAGAATCAATATACAACTATCAAAAGGTTAGCCCATTTGTTGCTCATAGAAAAAATATTACTCCATCATCACTCACTTAAGGTGAATATACCAGGAAATTTGCACAGGGCAATCACTTTGCACATTTGTAATTCATCAAAGCTCAAGCAAGCTCACATACCTCCTTAACAGAAAAATTTAATTGTATTTTATAGAGTAGGTAATGCTTCAATGTTAATGAAATGTCGAACTAACTAGGTTAGTGAAACTCACCTTTCCACAAGTAACGATAAATTGTAGAAACAACTTGTAGCTGGGATGTTCTTTACTTGGAGGCTTGCACACCTCCATGTGATTGGCATCCTCAACCATGTAGGAATGAGCTCTTGCTAACCGTTGGGCGGAACTAAAATTCACCAAAATTCCCTAGACCAATCATAGAACCCAAATGACACATTTCAGCACATCAAAGTGTCACAGGTTGCAGAAAGTCCATTTCATCCAACGCATACGTACCACATTCATTGGTCTGCCCTCACAAAAAGCATAGATATTGATTTCGTTTTCACTGACAATGGCATCAAAATCCACTGATAACCATTCCATATCTCGTTGCCAGGGCTGAATGTTATCCATTATTCCAGAATCATGTCCATTGTTGCATTTCAACAACTTGTTCACATATTCAGCAAAATTGCTTGATCCAGCATGTGGAACAGCATAGAAAGCCACCCCTCTCACATTCCTCAAAAACACTTTCGCACACTGCACTGTAGCTTTGGACCAGGAATTGGTACGATTTCAGATGGTTGATTCCCTCTTCAATTTTACAACCAAGCTCTTCAACACCAACCCTCCAAAACTATGGCCTATTAACACAATAGGATGATGCCATTCATACCTGCAAAAAACATATTCATTCGCTATGCTGATTTTTCAGGA
>Ga0209611_10005212_pt1 | contig 21924 bp, 20 predicted proteins | sample S1TSphgellanicum_3_FD_187693 | JGI IMG/M metagenome (GOLD analysis project Ga0209611, IMG submission 187693) | Host-associated microbial communities from peat moss isolated from Minnesota, USA - S1T2_Fc - Sphagnum magellanicum MG (SPAdes) (version 2) | ecosystem: Host-associated > Plants > Peat... | reverse complement strand
ATGGAAATTGTAATGAAAGCTATCCAAATGAAAGGATGAAATAATCCATTAGTCGTAAGTTAGTCATAGAGTAGTTGCAAGCGGCTTCAAATGCAAACAGTAGTTGTAGATATAACCAACAGTAGTTGTAAATGTCAAATAATCGCAACTAGTCGCAAATTCGTTGGTTGCAAAATCACAGATTTCTACTAGTGAAATGTGATTAGAAGAAAATATTATATTGATAAAAGATGTGTAAAAATGGGTGGATGAAAAATTGCTAGAGAACCCGATGAAAAAAAAAGGTTCTCCATAACACATCATAGGACCAAAGTTCAAAAATTGGGTAATCCAAAAAATAAAAGGCTTGAAAAAACTTAGCTAACTATTATAAAGTGAAAACCCTAAACCATATCAGTATCTATAATCTCATGTTTAATTCGGTAAGCAGTTGTTGCATTTACAACCCTTACTGCATGATGAGTAGTGTAAAAATGACGGCATTACATCTCAACCAAACTGCATTTGCAACAAACTCTTCCTTTGTTGTCTCTTCAACCTTATAAACACCCAAAACCACCAAATTAAACCTTAACACACCTTGGATGAAACAAAATTATAAAACAACAATAAACATTAATTATTATTATTTCTGACCTTCCATGAATCATTCTAGATTCATGAAAATTCAATACATTTGTTAACTGTTTTATTCGACTTACTTTATTGGATTTTCAATCTCAATTTTTTACATCCCATGCCTTCTTTAATTGTCGTGCATATACACAATGGGTGGATCGAATCATCTCTTGTAAATCTTCATCTTTCTCCATTTGTGATGTTGCATTTCGAGCCACACTTCCCATGCCCCAGGCAGTTAGACCCAACATCTCCAACAGTTGCTCCGAAGCTAATTCGATCAAAGCTGGTTTTGGGAATGGTAAACATTGTTTTGAAACAATTACCAGCTTTAACCACTCCTTCTCTACTTTGGCACGTGCACGACTAGCAACCTTTTAATCATTCTGCCTTTGCACAGCCTAGGCATTTCCCAAGATGTGAGCATTCATTTTAGCATGGTCTTGATGTTGAAGACCTCCAACAAAAATTGAAGGCCTCCCAGGTTTGGCCTTTTCTACCACCAAGCTATGCAGCTCCTTCAAATGTTTGCTCAACGACCATTTGGCACAATATGTGACGATGCAAGTGCCTACCTTGCACTTCCATTCCAACCCAACCTTCGTCCATTCTTTGTCCTTCCGAGCCAAATTAGGTGGACAAGGAGGTGTCGGTGGTTGAAAAACCTAGTCAGTTTCAAGTTTTGGACCTAAATAAAAAAAAATCAAAAAGTAAATCATTACTTTGTAATTAAAAAAAACCCTAACCCTAAAACCTTACACATAAAATGTTCAAAAACAAAATCTACTTTCGAGGGATTTATTGTGGCAACCCTAGCCTTGGGTTCGCGACCAAGGCAAAGGCTTGTAAAGGTGTGGGCCAAAAGTGAAGCCCAGAGTAACATTTCATGCTTTCGGGAGTGTGGGAGTGTGAGAAAGTGTGAAGGAATGAACCTCCATGCTTCCAAGTGAACTCCCACTTTGGGAATAAGAGTCCCAATGGACTTCTAAACTTTCAAAGAGCAATTGCAGGGGTCAAAACCCATTGAATTGAAGATTTCTTTATATCATTGGAAAGCTCTTAGAACATAAATGTCCAAAATGGGCTCACATGACCCATTTGGGTAATTAAAACACAAATTATGGCCACGAGAATGGCCGGGAGTCAAATTGCCAATTTGACTCCTGACCACTAAAAGTCGATAATCGCCCTAACCTCATTTTGTGCAAGTGGCGTGCCATATATTATTGGAAAGCTCTCAAAAAGGGCTACAATTTTGCACCTCACTTCAATTGAAGGTCTACACACAAAGTTATGAGCTTCCAAAGTCGCGAGAGTCTCAATTTTGGGAATTTTAGGACTCCCACTTGGGAGTCCCAAGACAAAATGACATTTGAATGCTAGTCCTGTGACTAGGCACAAAATATATTATAAAGAAGAAGGTGGTGGCTTCCCCCAAGTCCATGTCGTGGTGAGTCTTGTGAATTATGTTTATTCGTGGCTCGTTTGTGCACCAAAAGTGTTCCAACTATGCACTAACCAACTTATTATTTAGTTTGTGCAAGTTTGTGTGAGTAATTAACTTGCTTGTCATTCTTCCTAATCCCCATCCTAGAGCTCTAGCATGCTCTTCTACCCCCAAAGTGTTGCGAGCTAGGGAGTGCACCCCAACTCCTTTTCCTTCTGTTGTTTTCATCTTTGGACTCATAGTTGAGTCCTTCAAGGAGTCTAAAGGTGCGTCATTTGTGGTTTGGAGTCAAATTGAAACCCTTTTTTTTTATCATAATTCATGCAAATCAGGTTTAAATGAATAATGCAAGGGCACCTTAAGCATCTACATTTCAAGACCTTTCTAATGGTGTCCTAAGGGCCAAATTTGGTGTTTATTTGTCTTTCAAACCAAGGTTTTGAACATTTGCAACTTCCACACTAATGCAACTTCCAAAATGGGAATGCACTTGGGAGTCATTGGGCTTCATCCCTTGCAGTCTCTTCCATTTGTGACACCTTTGAGTTCTAATGTAGTTTTTAAGTATGATTTGCAACACATATAGATGGATGGAACCCAATTTTTTTATTACCATGGGGTGTTGATACAATTTTTAGGTCTAATTTGCACCACGTACAAATGGATGCAACCCAACTTCCTTATCGCCATGGGGTGCTAACACAATTTTTAAGCCTAATTTGCATCACATACAAATGGATGTAACCCAACGTTCTTGCTACCCATGGGGTGTTGATGTAATTTCCAAGTCTAATTTGCAACATATACAAATGGATGCAACCCAACTCTCTTGTTGCCATGGGTGTGATGAAGTTTTTCTAAATATGATTTCAACCACATGCAAACCTATGCAATCCATGTTGCTTACTACCATGGGGTGTTGAATGCATGGTTAGCATAAATATTATAATTGAAGGTCACTTTAAAAGCATGTATGCTTATGAACAATTTCTAAAGCTTTGAAAATGGATGGGATTTGTCAATGTTGTTTATTGGATGTAGCTTGTTTGACATGTATGTAAAAGGTGGTAACAAGAAAATATGGCATGAAATGATTACTTTTGTTTGTGATTCAAAAGTTATGCTAAAATGAACAAATACAAGATTTTTTCCATTTTTTTAAAGTTTGATTTTGGTCATGTTTCAATTGTGATGTGATTTTCAAGTATGATATTTCACAAAGCACAAATGTATGCAACCCACATTGTTGTTGTTACGGAGGTAGGTGTTGAATTCCAAGTAATTTGGTTCATGTACATGCAAAATGTGGCAATTAGGATATGTGATAGAATGAACATGTTTTTCCAATCCCCAAATTGAAACCCATTTTAAACCACCCACATTGAAACACATTGGAATACCATTATATTAAACATAGTCATGCTTACACCATGTATATAAACTTCCATATGTGTCCACCTTGAAGTGCAACCATTCATGGAACACATTTAATCCTTGGGGACATTGGGCATCACTAATGCATCATTTAATCTTCATGAACTATTGAAGTGCAACACAATGGACCAATGCATTAGACCAAAAGTTCCATTAAACCAACAATTATAATATAAGGCCAACAATTCCACCAAATTAATCCACTAAATCAATAATTCCAATATGCCAACAATTCCACCAAGCCAATCCAATAGACCAATAATACCATTATGTTAAAAATTCCACTAAGCTAATCCACTAAACCAACAATTCCATTAGGCCAATAATTCCACCAATCCAATCCACTAATCCAATCCACCAAGTCTCATTCCACCAAACTCCATTAATTTCCACCACAAATAATTTTATAAGATTAATTCTAGTATAAATAATGGATATTTGGTGTCCCAAGTGGAGAAGATTAGATTTCAATGGAACAAGTTGGTGCATGGTGGAATCTTAATGGGGTTTTTCCCAAGCATTCTACTTCAATAGCACTTCCACCGAAAAATCTCTAATAATCTACTTTGGTGGAGTTGGTGTAATTTGGATGGAAATTGAATGGAATGTTTGGTGGATTAAGGACATGTTCTATAATAGTGCAAGGGTGGAATCATGTTTAACAATTGGATCCCTAACATTCTATTTTCACATAGTTGTTAACCCATAATTGACATTTGACCAAAACAATCCCAATCCAAAAAATGGATGAGTTCCCACAACACACTTAAAAATGATGCAAAACATTAGAATTTTGATAATTTGATGTGATGTAGTAAAGGACTTCAAGCTAAATGTTTTGGAAAAGAATATTTGGATGAAAACTAAAACATTATCGCCATTGAAAGTTTGAAATCTCTATTTTCAAATAATCTTTAAATTTGCAAGTTTTTGGAAACTTCGATCCAGATGTTGTGTTCCATTTATTGTCTAAATTTGTTGGTGGATAAACGTCATGCATTTGAATCATTAAAAAAATAGATATCCAAAAAGGAATTGAAATGAATGAATAATAAATGGTCAAAATTGGTCATCCAAAAAAAATCTAGAAAAAAATCTAGAGCAAAACAAAATCTTAGACAGTTTTGAATTTTGATCAAGAATGGCACTCCATCATTTGATTCTACTCTTGTTTTCAAAATGCTAAAAACATTGGGCATCAAAACTTTTAATTTATTTTCACATTTGTGTTGCATAGAGTTGCTTAGAACTTCCTATCATGTTGAGTAGTTCACAAAAATTCTTATAATGAATAATTAAAGACAAGATATTATCATTAAAAAAGTGGGTTATATTCAATGACATGGCAACTACAATTTGTTCGTATCAAATTCTTGAAATGATTGCTCCTAATTAGGAATATTCAAAGAGGGGGAAGCCAAATTGGTCCTCCTCAATGTTTAAAGGTTAATGCAATCAATATAAAAGTACCCTCGCATTTTTTTCTTTTTAGTCTACCCTTTGTTTTGTTTTTTCTCACCTTGTCATGTTTTGCACCCATAATATACCATGGGAAATATAACAACTCCCATGTTAGGAATATTAAAAGGCACATAATATGCCAAGTAACATGTACCACGGGTCATATAACATGTCATGTATCCTATTACATGCCCAAAACATTAGAAGAAATTTTGTCCTTTGCAACCAAGAAATCTATGACTACAAATCCTAAATGACTATATATATGACTTTAGTCATAACTATTACTTTGAATATTATGTGTAAAAGGTTATAGTCATACATTAGTGGGGCATGTGATTAGTAGATGATGAGGTGGTAACAAGATGGAAGATGTTAGTTTTCATCACTTTTATTTCATCTATATGGCATCCATGATTGATGACAAAGTGACATGGAAGTCTAATTGACGCACTCCCAAGTCCCTTGTTAAACCCACTTGAGGGTCCAACTATGTAGAGTTGTGGAAAGTTGGGACTTGAGGGGCGCTCCCGACTTCCAGCACTAAAAGGGGGGTAGAGGGGCGTGTTAGAAGTCCCGGAATTAGACTAGGAAGAGGGACTAGATTATCAAGCTTGAATCTGCATCCAAAACCAACCACAAGAGGGTTAGTTAGCATTCGGGAACACCCTTGGGTGTTGGGACAAACCACGGGCACTTTGACACACAAGACTCACCACGGCCCAGACTCGGGGGAAGCCACCACCTTCCCCCATGTAGTATACTCTGTAGTTCTCCGCGGAGGCTACATCAAATGGCTCTTTTTCCCGAGACTCCCAAGTTGGAGTCTCGAAACTGTCCCGGGTTGGAGTCTCGAGACTTTGGACGCTCATAGCTCCTCGCCCCAAACTCGGATCGGGACGAGGTTTAAACCAAAGTTGTAGCTCTCGTCAAGAGCTTTCCAACGCCCTGTTGCACTCCTTGAGGCAATGTCGGGAAGAGATCGATTCCCGACTTTTAGTGGTCGGGAGTCAAACTGGCAGTTTGACTCCTGGCCCTTCTTTTGACCATAACTTGAGCTGCAGATGTCCAAATGGCCAATGCGAGACCATTTTGGGCATCTACTCTTCAAGACCTTTCCATTCATATAAAGAACGCATCAAGGCGAGAGGATTTGACCCCTCAAATCGTCTTCTAAGTTTTCGGGAGTCCCGGAGGACTCCATTTTCCCACTTTTGGGAGTGTGAGTTGCATTCTCACACTTAGCCCCAAAGTGGGGTTGCGACACTAATTGTCATTATAATGATTTAAAAATAATTATAAGTCATTTGATATGAACATAAACAACCCTACTCCCACCCTCCACCTACACATGTACCTATTTATTTACCCACCCACCCACCCACCCACCTACCTACTTGCTTATGACGCGCTCTCAAGTCCCAAGTTAGCCCCAAGTTGGGCTAAGTCACTCAAGTTGCGGAATTTCTGGGATTCGGGGCACACTCCCAGCTTCTAACACTAAAAGGGGTTGAAAGGAGGCGTGCTGAAAGCTCCAGGATAGACTAAGAAGAGGGACAAGCTTACTCAATTATATGGTCCTGCATCCAAATCCAACCAACAAGTTGGTTAGAACTCATTCTGCACCTTTTTGGCGTTAGGACAAGCCACGAGTTACCTTGGACTCACTTGACTCACCACGGCCCAGACTCAAGGGAAGCCACCACCTTCCCCCATATAGTATTCTCTGCAACTTTCTGCCACACTTGCATCCAAATGGCTCTTTTTCCTGAGACTCCCAAAGTGGAGTCCCGAAACTGTTTTGGTTTGGACTCCTGGGACTTTTGACGTTCATAACTTCTCGCCCCGAACTTGGATCGGGATGAGGTTTAAACCAAAGTTGTAGCTCTCCTCAAGAGCTTTCCAACGGTGTGTTGCACTCCCCCTATACACACGGAATCAGGTCGATTCCCGACTTTTAGTGGTTAGGAGTCAAACTGCCAATTTGACTCCTGACCTTTCTTTCGACCGTAACTTGTGCTGTAGATGTCCAAATGGCTCATACGAGGTCATTTCGGACATTTACACTTCAAGACCTTTCCAACGGTGTAGAAAACGTCCCAATGCAAAGTGTTTTGACCCCTACAATCATGCTCTGAGTTTTCAAAAGTCCCAAAGGACTCCCAAGTCCCATTTTTGGGAGTGTGAGTGGTGACCTCACAACTCCCTCAAAGTGGGGTTGCAACAACTTACCTACTACCCACTTACCTACCCACAAACCCACCCAACAACCTACCTACACATGACCCACTTACTTACCTACCTACTTTTTATTTTTTATTTCCTATAACCTACCCACTTCCTACCTATCATACTACCACTTGCTATCTAACTCATAATCTTGTAATGATATGAAATAAACATGTGAAATAAAGAATTTGACCAAAGTTGGAAACTTTTTGATGTTGTAATCCATTGGTAGGGACTCAGTTTATCATTGTGAAGGTGAAGGGTTCAATTCCTGATATTTGTAACCTATGTGCATTCCTAAGGGGCTAGGGTAAATAAGTTAGACTAAGATAGTTACATATATAGATTACGTAAGTTACACTAGTCAAGTTATGTAGGTTAAGCTAGTACCTACCTACCTACCTATAAAAATATTTTGTGTCTTCCAATCATATTTTAGTCATTCATTATATAACACCTTAGCATTATATATGGTTTATCTTCTATAACTTGTCGTTAATGACTATAGGATGAAAAGTGCCACATCAAACATTAAATGATTACTTATCCTTTGCTACTCTTTCATTACAACTAAAGGCCTCTAAGTCATATCTGTCCAGTACGACTACAAAATCAATCATATATGGAGTCATAGATTTAAGATTTTCTTTTAATGAAACATGTTAGGGAACATCAAAATCAAAGTTAAATCTACTTTGCCAAAATTGGGGGGTGAAGGTTGGATAATTTTATCAAAACAAGGAGTATGCCAAAATGAGGTCCTTTTGCTTAAATCTTTTATGATTTTTCTTTCTAGCTTGTTGTTAATAAAGAATTGGAATCTAAGAAGAAAACATTGTTCAATTTGTTTTAATTTTATATTTGCTAACCCACAATAAACCCATATCAAATTTTGAGAACATGAGGCCTCTTCTTGGTTTGCTAAGGGTCAAACATGTTCAAAAAGAAGCATTGATATGATAATTTAAGTTGGGACATGGTTGAAGTTGTCCATACCATCATCATGCAAATTATCAAGCTTGCATTGGAAAAGGACAATGTTTTATTTTTGCCTTTTGATGAAATTACCTCAATTGACAACCAATCATGATGACTATCAATTCATGCATATTTAGAATTGGACAAAGGTCCCCATGTTGTTTTCTTTGGAACATCTATTGCATGTTCTAATGTAACCAACATCACTATGGTCATTAGCATGCATTCTTCTGTTGGCACCTACAACTATTGTTGTCATCACACAAACAAAACACAACATGAAAATACCCTTAATGGTACACCATGTCCAAACACAAAATGGTTATTCACCTATAATGAAAATAAAAATCCAAGCCCAATATTTCTTTACAACAAAAATGCAAAAACTAACATTATGCACAAAACACAAAAAACTTGCATATAATAATAGAGTGTGTTAAAATTTTAAATCACCAAAAGTGATTTGAGACCACACAAACTACATTTATATCCCATCCATAAAATATCTTGAATGTTATTCACACCTTAACCAATTTGAAATAAAAACCCAAACAATTAAACTAATGCGATTTATTTTTAACTAATTGGGACCTAATCCAACTACTAAATTAACACACCTAACATCATTTTACAAACATTTCTTATGAATGGAGGTATTTTGAATTTTGATGTCATTCCAAAAAATACATGTTTTATGGTGTTAACGGGGTTAATGTAGTTCAAGGTTGCCACATAGGTGTTACTATCAAAATTCAATCTCAATTTGCTCCATTCATGTTTTAATGTTCACTACATGGCACATTGGACAAATTTGGTTGTCCAAACCCTTTTAATTTTACCCATGATTAATCATTCAGAAGGAGTTATGCAATCCATTTACATATATTTCTATAGCTCTTTAAAAAAGGCACCTTGAACTAGTTAAGCTTAAGGAGATAATGGAAACAAATGGCTTAAAGATCTTAAACAATGTAAGACCTACTAGATTTCCCTATTGAGCCCATTCACTAAAGATGGCATTGGATAACCTTATAATCCAAGTTGTTGCTTTTAACTTGGAACATTTAGTTGATTATATTCAACCTTGCTTACATTGTCCCTCTGTTCACTACAATGAAAAATTTGATGAAACTTGCATAAGCCCATGATTCCTTTGTCATTGATATAGTGAAAACAATCAAGTTGACTGAAGCAAAATTACATGAAATGTTTGTGGATCCAACTATTATTTTTATGTTTATTCATTCCTTTCTTTCCAGTCCCATGTGTAAGGGACATTTGAGACAATTATGACGAGATGGATTACAAATATCAACATTGGCATCAATCACTTGGCATTTGATTGCCAAAAAAATCACATTTGGGCCAAAGTTAAGGATTCTAAAACAAGGTTGAAATGTTATGTGATCAAGGACATTTCTAACCAAGTTGTGAAAGGTGTCAAGCTCCATTATTCAAGGGCAAGTGACAAAACTAACATGGTTGAGTTACACATGCATTTTCCACATGAATGAGGCATAAGTATTGTGTATCCTCACTATTGACTTGTTGAAAATAATGATAAATCATTCAATAACCATCTTAATGTTGTGAAAACATTATTTTGTATTGTGAAAAAGATGGGGTTTACTAAACATGTGGTTATTGAAATGTTGTGTGCATCTATTCTAGACATGCAAAAATTTATGTTCAATATGATGATAAAAAGTAATGTTATTACTTTAAACCCCCCTAATACTATCAATCCTTTGACCAAAATGTGACAAACCATCATTAATTTTGTCATCCTCTTTCACAACATTTCAAAATATGTGAAATTAGTTGAAATTGTCATAATTTAAGTAATGGGTTTAGTGGAGGATGAATGAGTCTTTAATAACCTAAATTTCATCAAATTAAAAATTTGCAATTGATTAACTAAACATTTGGCTTTGTGTGTTTGCATTTTGGGCAAACCTTTTTTATAATTCAAAATTTTCCTTATGATGCAATTATGAAAATTTGGTAGTCAAAAAGACATAGATATGCCTTGAATGTGTAAACATTTTTAGGTACAAGTTGGCCAATGACAAGTGTTAACATCTCTTGATCTATGTCTCTTGTGATGTTGTTTTTTTTTTGTTTTTTTTTAATATAAGCTTTCTAGGTTTTCTAACTTTTTGTTTTTTACATGAATATCATAGTACATGAATGGATTTGGCATTAACTATATTATTTCTTAAATTTCAGAAAATTTAAAAAATTTATTGGCCCAAAATACCAAAAATTGAAAACATGTTTCTAAAAGTATGGAACTTGCTTTTGATGCCACTAAAGCTTCATGTTTTTGTCTCTTGGGACAATTTATAAGACTAGCGAACAGTAGTGGGTGACTATAGCTAGGACAATTTATGGCACAAGCCCAATGGCCGAAGTGGAATTGCCATGGTATGATCATAAAGCCATGAAACTTTTATCTATATGAGTGTTTTTTATTTCCTAGCTAATTGTTTTAGTTTTCTTATGCTACCAACAAATGTATAACTTGCAATTACAATTGATGTTGTGATTACATTTCCCTATTGCAAACATTTTTCCATTTTTATTGATGTTGCTTCTGTTGGATTTGTCTCCATCTCTATTTCATTATGTTCTTCAATGTCAAATAAGACATTAAATAAGGAGTGGTTGCACTTGCCTCCATTGCAACAAGCTAAAATTCACTTTTGAATGCCTTGGTAATTCCCATTGTATCCCATCCTTTCACAATGGTTTCCTCCATGCCTTGCACTTGCTTCCATGCACAATGTAACCACTCACAGATGTGAAGCTTTAGGTTACTCATTTTGAAGTTAGTTTGTGGATTTTGGCCATCCTCAATCTATTGTTTAATGATTGTAATAATCCAAGAGTTCAATTATACCTTGAACACATGCTTTAGTGGCCATTGCAAAATAACATCTACTAGTTGGAGAACAATAGTGCAATTAGTTTAAATAAATATCACCAAGATATTTGGGTGTGTTTCCTTCATCTAATCCAAAAAATCGCAACCTTTATGCACAAACCAACAATCCAACAACCACACCATCTTCTAATTTTTTTGTAATCCTAAGTGGGAAATTTGAGTGTGCAGGTATGGCAATAAGATCTTATGGAAGAATTGCTTTTTTTGTTTGTAATGTTGACCAATGATTTTCATTAAAGGTAAGATACCAACTTGAACTCATGCATTTGTTTTTTCCCTCATCAAATGGTGGTAGACAACGATGATAGACAACGATGAGTAATGCTTATGAACACAATCTGAGGGGGAAGTAAAAAACCATATAACCATTGTAATTTGTCATTTGTCTTCAACCCCTAAAACTTGAATGCATTTTGATCTTTTACTCTCCCCAGTCCTTTTTCCTATTAGGTCCAAATTTTTTAAGGTGTACCAAAATCTTGTCATAGCGTCAACGTTAATTGGAAGCGGTTGTCTAGCTTCTATCATCTTTCATACAACATGACAACAAGTGAATCATGAACTTTCGGGTAGTCCTCCAATACATGAATATATTCTTTATTGCATCTCACTATTGTCCCAACCTCCACTACATGTTTATAGTTTGGCTTTAATTCACCACTTGTAGTGAACCATTCCCATAATCATGCCCCTACTCAATTTTTCATAAGGACTTGGCATGTTGGGCATCTTGAATGTTGTTTTCAGAAAGTGTAATGCTCTAGAATTGTTCAAACCTCTACCAAAAGTTTTGGAAATCACAAAAGTGAATCTTCACCAAAACCTTCAACATCACTTAAGAAAACTTTCATGAATAAGTTTTCACCACATTTTCTTAGACTTGTTGCTTTATAAGTTTGTTGAAAAGAAAAATAGGAGGGAAACAAGAATCAAGATTGTGAAGGTAAACAATTTAATCAAAAAACATAACTAACAAAACTTCAAGTGGATGAAAGTTTATTCTTACATTCATCCGTGCTAAAAATAACAATATTTTTTACAATTTAAGTCGAAAACATTAAAAATTAATATTTTATGTGCCGAAATGCATTTTGATAAATAAATAAATTATTTGACACTAAACTGCCGAATCCATTTAGGTACTATGATAGGGTGCATAGAACACAAATGTTGGAAGGAGTTTTTGGCCCTTTGTTGTTTGGCAATCACTTGCTTCTTCTTTGTGTATGTTTTTTTTAAAAAAATTTATAAACATTACTAACTTATTGGCTTGCATGAGACATTATATTGCAATGGTCACATTCTAGGGTTCAATCCCCCATAATGCAATTTTGTTGGGCTCTTTAGCAACTTGCCATGTATGTTGTAGCCAAATTTTCATTTGTAACTATTTTTTTCTCACCACTTTTTATTGCAAGCATAAACACTATTCACCAAAGTTTTATATTGTCAACCATAATATGTCACAAACAAAATTCATGAAGATTTGATGTTGTTTTGCCAAATTTGCACTGCGAAGAAGGGAAGGGGGAAAAAAAAAGAAGACATTGCATTGATTTCCCTTTCAATTTTGGCATTTTCACAAAAATGTGCAACCCTTTCTTTCCTACTAAGGTGGCAAACTGTGCAACTTTTCAAAAGCCAAAAATAAATCCCTGGTCTGGTTCAGTTCATTGGTCCCAGGACCACTACAGCAGGTCTACATACCAGGGTTCCAACTTGGTACATGCCCAGCAGGTAACTGGAACCCATGACCTTCAATCCATAAACCCTAAACCCTAAACCCTTGTTGTGTGCGTCTGTGTTTCTCTCGCGTTTTTGTTGTCGTTGTGTGTCGTGAAGAAGGACAAGAAGAAGAAGAAGAAGAAGAAGAGAAGAATTAAAGGGAAGGGAGAAGAGCTTTTATGACCATGAGAGGAGGTAGTGTTGTAGGTTGTTGGCCACAACCCATGCTTCATCTCTCTTGCACTTTCCCATTCCTTCTTCATCACAAAGCTTGCAGTTCCCACCTGTCTTTTGTTGTTTCTTTTTTCCCCCAAATCCCTGGGAAATGTAGGACAGCGAAAGCTTCAGTTTCGTACTCGCGTCGGGAAAACCCTAATGCGTGGTGGAGAAATGGTGCAAGGTGGAAGTGTAGAGGAGGAGGAGGCTTGGAATCTGGGTGTGCTAGTAGTAGCTGCAGCAGTAGCAGCAGCCCCGGCGGTTTCGGGAACTGGGAGCCTCGGAAGGTAAGGACCGGCTTATTGGTGAAGAAGAAGAGGAGAGCAGTACTGCAGGCTGCGGCAGGTGAAGAGAGCAAGACTGGAGAGAAAGTCGACTACAGGGCTTATCAGGCGTTGATGCGGGGTGGAGAAGAAGTGATTGACATGCTGAAGGAGATGACCGAGCTGGTGAAACTCCTTTTCTTTTGCCTTTTTGCCCTTCCCTCCACATTCTCTTCCTTTTGCTGCCTGTCCCCCCTCGACGTTGTCATTCTTGATAGTCACAAGTTGCTCTGGATAAGCCAGATTTCTCATTTCTCAGGCACTCTGAATGACCTTGATTGATGGTTTCTTTCGTGAGCCATGTTTTGGTGTTCTCTGGTGGCAATGAGAGGCACTATTTTCAGTTCCGGATTAGGGTTAGGGTTTCAGTTTTGTAGTAGATTACTGTTCCTGAAACTTTTGTGCTGCTGCATTGGGGTATCTGCAGCTGGAAGACATAACAGAGATGGGAAATGAAGCAGAAGATGTAGCTGTAGAAATGGCAGCCACAGGTGCTGTAGGGCAACGGCTTGAGAAGCTAGACGAAAGCTTCCTCATGGCATTGGACTGGATGATACTGCAGGCAGAGGAGGATGACAAGGCAGTTACTTAACACCCCCTTTCAGCAATTCCTTAACCCTTGTTCTTCTTGCTGCCAATCTTTGCTGATTTTGATCCTTTTGTTGCTACTGTTTGTCAAACTGATCCAGGTCACCATGTGGATTTGAAGTTCCAGTAACCATAGATAGGACTTGTCTGGCTACTCTCTCAAAATATTTCCTTGATCAGGCAGTCATTCTATCAATAGTGTTTTTTTCTCAGGCAAGAAACCAGGGTTTTTTTAGCTGTTTGAAAGCCTTGAAGATGATGCTATTGGCTTGATGAAAGTGCATTTGTGCATACTCTGCCAAAGGATTTGGACTCCATCTGGCAACAATGTTCCAGTGCAGAAACTCTTAATGTTGTGTCTACTCCAGAAATTTTCCAATATCTGCCAGTGTAGTTGATCTGGTAGGAAGTGTTTGGGATTGTTCTGACAAATCTCCATGCTTTCAAGCTGCTGAGTTGCTGGGCAAATGGTTTTCAAGTGGATGGCATTAAATCATTGTGATGTATAAGACCCAGCACAGCTTTGTGAGAACAACAGTTCAGAGTCAAGTACGAAAAGCCTATGTCACTGATATCTGATGATGTGCTGGTGCTTGTTTGTTGCAGCAAAGGCAACTCCTGGAGGTAATCAAGGACACAGTTCTAGCACAACTTGCTCAGAAGTTCCCATCTCAGGTAATGATAGAGTGCACATATAATTCCTTTTCTCTTAGCATTCTTCATGTCAAGTACTTTTGAGCTGCAAAACTGCTCATGTGAACCTTCAAATGTGGGTTAATGAACTTGCTTTTGGGAGGCAGGGAATTGAAAATTTGAACAGTGCTTGAAACCCACTGGTAGTGGTTGTAGGCTTTGATCTCTGTTCTATGCATCCACAGGATACCCTACTATGCTGGTAGATTGTTTCCTCCTTTGGATCCAGATCACCATAACCCTGTGGGGTCAGTGGGACCTGGCCAGGCAATCCCCTGGTCAGTGACACCAGCTCACTCCTGTGAATAGAGGAGGTGGGCTGCCTTTGCACTGCAGTGGACGCAAAGATGCACAATGCACAAAATTTTCTCTGAAAAACTCTCCATCTCAGCCATGGGTAATGTACTGGTTCTGCATTCTTTTGGTTCACAGTAGGGGTCTGGTTGCAGGTGCAAATAGTTGGTATGCTGTGCCGAACTCCAGACAAGGATGCTCGCCAGGAAATACTCCGACGGTGTGCAGGTGGTGGGGGTACATTTGAAAAGACAGGTGGTGGGAAGATCACACTACCAGCCACCAACCTCAATGATGTTGCCAACCAAGCTGATGACCTCATAGTGGTATGCCTTCAATTGTGAATGCTTTGTGAAATGGTTGTTCACCTCGCAAATAAGGGAGCTTTAGAAGCCCACATCTTCAGACTGAATTATCCCAAAAATTTTGTGACTTTCCATCCAATAGTTTACTAGTAATCCTAGCAACAAGATTTACATTTCTTGCTCATAAACTATGTATATAGATATTCAAGTAGTATTATTACTCAACAGAATTAGTTTCTTTCTCATCCTCATGTGATCATGTTCGGTGTAAATGAAGGTCTGGTGATGGCCATGGCAGACAATGGAAGAGAAAGCCACTGTACCAGACAGGCGACTACTGGCAAGGCTTGTCTTGGTTAGAGAAGAGGCTCGCAGTCTATTGAGTGGTGGCCTGCTAGATGAGCGCAATGACAGAACCAAGTTCAGGAATCTGCCAGAGCCTGAGGTGGGCCAAGAACAGCATATTAAGTTATTTTCTTTGCCATATCTTACAGGAGTTCAAGAAGTGAATGAAGCTGTAGTGAACACACACTTTCACTGTAGTTGAAGTACAGGGATTGCTAATCACTTGGGTCTTTTTCTCCTACTTTGATCAGCAACCTCTTCAATTATTCTATAATGGGACAACCCAGAAGATGGCCTGTGAATTGATTGACAGTGTTTCTGTATATGTGGGAAATTTGCAGGTAAATTTTCTGTCAAAGATTGTTGGTTTGAGGCCAGGCCCAGATTTGCACAAAAGATTGGCCAATGTCATTGCAGGACAGGATGAGGGAGCAGATATTGTTGTCAGTGATGAGCAAGGCCATCCTCGCAACTCTAAAGCTCAGGCACCACCTTATAACCTAAGTACTTGCAAGTTTTCAATGTGCTCATGTGTTTTCAGTGGTTTCTTGGGTTTGGTTAATTGGGTTATCAAGTTGAAAGAGAGCTGTGCTTTTAGCAGTCATAACAAATAGTGTTCAAATAGTTAATTAGCTTGTGACCTTTGGGAGCTGAGTATATGTTAATGACCTTAGGAATCAGTTAACAAGACCATTATTTCTGTAATACAGAAGGGGTTTTTGGATATGGAAAGGGCTACTGAACCCACAAGATGACTTTTGAGCTCAGTCCAGCTTTATGGATCTCATGGACAGTAATTGAAGAGACCTTTGTGGAGATGATACCAAAAATTTGCCACTTGTGAGCCACTTACCTTGGAGCTGTGTTTGGGGCAGGGAATGAAAGAAAAGAAATCTCAACTTCTTCCAGTTCGCCCAGGCATGTTTTTAGAAACGGTCACAAAGGTAACCTTCACCCCACGCAGACATGATCATCAGGATGGTTATTAGCGCTGGATCCATTGCAATACAACAACAATATTTTATATTTCTGATACAAGTGACTGCTGGAGAAGTAGACTGTGAAATGGTCATCAGTAATGTGAAGTTTCTTTCTAGCAGTTATTTTGTTGGTTTTGTGTAGAATATATTCTGATTTGTCTCTTGCACCAGGTTCTTGGAGGAATGTACGAGACAAAGGCTGCTGGTGGAGTAACCTTCCAGCAGCTTGAGTGGGTTAGTACCATTTTGCTTGCCTCCTGGTTATCTGTGCATATTGACACTCTGATAAACCTAAGGCCAATTTCAACCAAGTTACATATATCTGTACTGCATAAATGGAATTCTTTTTGTGGTTACAGGGACCTCTGGGTTGACATCTTCTTTTCAGTTTGAGTCCCACATTGGCTATTTTGGGTAATGGCAAATGTGAAGAGATCTTATGGATTTTAAAGATTGATGTGCTCTCTATCAAATTTGGGAATATCTACCTATCTGATTTTGTCAAATGTCCCTTGAAGTAGGTCACGTGTTTGTGGAGTGAACTCATTTGAAAGTTGCCACAGGTAGTTAAAAGAAAAGCTTGTCATGAAGTGGCCCTGTGAGCCTCATGGAAATGGTGGATTCAACGGTTTGTGTACACCAGTCTCCAAGTGTACTGAGCAGTTTTGATTGGTTCTGGGATGTGTCAGATACACAAGGAGACCCTGAAGATCCTTCAGGACTTAGCATTTTCATGACCTTCGGATTCATCAGTGGAGACACTTTCTTGGTGCCTCTGATTCGGAGTTCCCAGACCTGCTGACCTTGGCCTCATCAGCTGTAATAGCAGGTTCAACTTTTGCTCCTTACATGTACATGGTTGTGGATCTTGCATCTTGGATCAAGATTTTTAAGCTTGGAACAATCCTCTCATTTGTTTTGAATAATGTTGAGTACTTGTGTGTATGTGTGGTGCACATGGCAGCTGGTCACTGCTATTCATGGTAAAGGTGATGGTTGGACTTTTTGGGTGACATTCAGTAGGTCATTACTGCCACTGATTCTTGTCATATTAGTTTCCATTTTGTCACATTCAACTACTTGTAGAGATTTCTCTGTAATCTCATAGATGTGTGTAGTTGCATCTACACTCATGACAGGTAAATTTCATAAGCACACTCAAAAACTGGCCAAAATTGTAGAAAATATGGGTGTTGAGTGGATATTGGAAATTTTGACATTAGAGACTGATTAGAGTGAACCCATAACACTAATGGCATGAAGGTCATTGGTAATTTATTCAGAGACATGTGCCTGAGTGTTTATTGGCCCCAGTATGTTACACCTCCTGTAATGTCAACCATCCCAATACTAGTCTGGTTGAATGCAGCTCACCCAAACAATTTAACATGGACACCACTCAACAACACAAATTCAGCTTCATGTAAAGTGCACCATATGGAGGTTCTTGCAATTTTGACCAACCAAATTCTTGTAATTTAGATTAAAGCAATACATTAATCTGAGTCTTTAATCAGCATGTAACAAGCACCAACTCAATTTACCAGATGATAACTTTTAATTCACTTATTATGGACATGATTGGAAATTTATCAGGTTCTTCAAGTGAAGGTCCCTTGATGTGATTCAATTAGATTTGAACCCTTCATCTAAACTGCTATTGAACAGATTGCTACAGCCAAAACCTCAAGATAGTCAACTCTTCATAAGTCAGGTTGACTGGTCATAGCACATCTAAAGCATCAATGGCCTTTCCCACCATTTAGTTCAGAACTGGAGTTGAAAAATGATTTCCACATGGTTCAGAGCTCCACTTGCACTGTCTCAACAGCCAGCCAAAACTAAGGTGTGGTGCAGTGCCTAATAGGCTGCCAATACTTTTACTCCCCACCCTGGCAGCCTTCTGTGTACTCCAGCAAAGCTCTATCAGTACCAGTTATAATCCTCTTCTTCTCACATTGATGACAGTAAAGGGAAACACTTTGTTGTCCCCACAGTATGCTTCAAGCCACTTTGAAGGAGATTCCACATCACTTTCACTCAAACTTCCATCACATGCTAAACAAGCCCTTCACAGTGCAATGTCCAAAATGGAATGCTCTGCATTTTATCAACATAGAAGCATGGCAAAGCTGAGATTATCCAAGAGGTGAAGACTATCAGCAAAAATTAGTCTAGAATTCACCAAATTAGGGATCCCAAGTCAGGTATTCTATAGACATCAGATTTTCACACTCAAAGACTTTTCATCTCTGCTGATACACAGGTGGCCCATTGAATCCAGAGGACATTGGTGGCCTGCTTGGCCCATTGGAATACTGGTGCTGTGATATGGTGTTGCTAGTAGTATATTGAGGCTGCACGGTGCTGCTACTGGTTGAATATGGCTGCTGTGGTGATAATGTGCTGTTGCTGTTTGCATACTGCTGTTGGGGTGCACTATTGCTGCTGGAATATTGCTGCTGTTGTGGCTGTGCTGGGCCATTGCCATTGGGATAGTACTGTGGTGTTGGGCCATTACTAGCTGGAGTCTGTGTGACTGAAGGCCTGTATGTAGGTGGTGCTCCAGCACTTACAGGCCCATAACCTGCAAAAGTGAAAATTTTGGCTTGTAAGCTTCTATCATCCAATCAATCAGCCCATTCTACCATATAAACTGGCAGACTTCAGAGGCTTAAAATGAACAAAAAGGAGATATGGGGGCTGACCACACACCAAACAGCTGTACTAAATGCTGGCAGTGCAAAACTTAGCAGCTTTCTCAAGTAGTGCAGGTTGAAATCTGTGTATGTACCCACTTCTCACAGTGTCTTTGAAAGACATGTCAGGTTTAGGTCCACATCTATCTCAACCTAAATTCCATGCCAACTTATCAAGTGCTTTTGCCAACACACCATTGCAGATATAGCTGTAGGGCATATATTTGCATCACTCTAGTAGATGCTAATGGAATCTTTGCTGCCTTGTTAACTCTCCAATCACAAACCTTTGTTATAGATCCATAAAAGCCAGAACACACAGCTTAGAAGGCTATAATACCAAGCATGCAACTCAATCTAGTTCTATAACAGCACACATTGCCAGGTGTGAACAGCAGTTACTGCAGCCAAAAAGATGCAATATATCCTTAAAGAGTACCTGAAGGAGGTGCAGATGGTGGTTGCAAAACAGGTGGACGCATGCTTGGTGGCATTGAAGGCCGTTGGAGCAACCCTGGAGCAGGGAGTGGCTTGTACTGACCAGACTGCAGGGTTGCCAAATGTTGGTGAAATGCACCCCCTATTTGTTGTTGTGCAAATGCTGCTGCAGTTTGACCCAAGTGCTCCTTCACCTTCTGATCAATCAAACTTTGTGTCTGTTGCTCTTCAAACTGCTGGTAGTACTGCCGCACATTTGCCTGGCTCATCCAAAAGGCAAAGTCATTCAAAGATGCAATTCTGCATAGATATACATTCCAAACTACAATCCAGTGAAGCTGCCTTTCCTGACCTTAGACCTTTTTTTAAAGTCAAGAATCAGCATAACACAGATATAAGCCTCTAGATCTATGCAAGGACACCAAGTTGGATTCAGGTCTTACATACCTTGTGCTTGTATCCTGCACAGTGCTGTTTTCTAACGGATGGCTGCATTCAGCCACACCCAAAGAGCAGCCAAGTCAATCCTCTTGAGCGATTCCTTACACCACAGCAGGATAAAACCTAACCCTAACCCTCTTCCACTAATCCAGGAAAGAAAGGGGAACACCAAAAAAAGCATTTACCAAATCCTTCCCCAAAAGAAACACCAACAGTAAAACCACATACATAGTTCATAAGAAACTCTCCTCCGCACAAGAAAGACCTAAAATAGAATCAGTAGTGTTCACAACTCACCGAATCATGCGTCAAGTGCGTGTCGCAGTAATCACAATAATATCTGCACCAAACTCCAACAAAAATTGGAAAAACACAAAAGTGATCAAGCCAAAAAGAAAAGGTCCAGAGCTTCTCTAAACCGCAATCACTGACCTGACAAAAAATCACGACAATCTCTTGTCAGCGATTAATGACCTAAAAAAAACCACGACAATCTCTTGTCAGCGATTAATGACCTAAAAAAAACCACGACAATCTCTTGTCAGCGATTAATGACCTAAAAAAAACCACGACACAATATCTCTCTCTCCCTCTCTCTCTCTCTCTCTCCCAATCCTCTTGTTCACAAAATTTTGCTGAAAGTGCGAGCCGTTTAGCAAAAGACGTACCTCGGCATCTTGATCTACAGCCGGCAGCAAGCAGATCCGTCGCTCGCCTAGCAGGCATCCGGATTGCGAGAACCTGCAAAGTCCTTCAAGAAAACATCAACGCACGCAAAAGCGCGCGCGAAGAGCACCGTCGTCTTCCTACTGCGATTTCTTTCTTCTTCGTTGCCGACAAGCCCCTTGAAAAAGCACCGTCGTCGTTCATTCTTCGGTGCCGACTAGCGCCGTCGGCAGCACCGTCGTCGTGCGACGAAAAAACTGGAACTGGGTTGGATGAACATAGCTCCCCTCGGTGTAAAAACGGATGAACAGAAATTCTGCAATTTCCTTCCTTAACTCTAATACCCTATCTACTCAGTGCTTTCTTTAATGAAATCGAATTTCTTCTCAAAAACGCAGTCATATTTCACATATCTTATATATAAACTAGTGTGTACCCGTGACGGTCGGACACAATCCGCCCGTGCCTGCAACCCCGCGTTGCTGCATTTGGCTCTCAGGACATTGGGTTTCAGGACCTCGGTATTTGGCTCTGAGGACCTGGGTTTCAGGATCTCGATAAACGGACACTGGGTTTCACTCTCAGGACCTGAGTTTCAGGACCTCGATAAACGGGCACTGGGTTTCAATTTCAGGACCTGGGTTTCAGGACCTCGAAAGCTCTCCATCCTACGGTCGTCTTATCTTTTTCCCGTCACTTTTCTCTGCGTTCACCGTCACTTTTCTCCCGCGTCCAGTTTTCCCGTCACTTTTGTCTCCGTCCACCGTCACTTTTCTCTGCGTCCAGTGGTCACTTCGGACAGACGCACGCACGGAAAAACCCGTCCGTCTGTCCGTCCGTCCGTCCGTCCGTCCGGGCCGGTTCTGCCATAGAAAGCTCTCCATCCTACGGTCGTCTTATCTTTTTCCCGTCACTTTTCTCTGCGTCCACCGTCACTTTTCTCCCGCGTCCAGTTTTCACTACGTCCGTCACGGAGCTCGGGTTTCAGGCCGACCGGGCCCGGCGCTAATCGGAGGGCGGAATTTCCTGTTCCCAGTCTGTGGGCAAAGCTATTGGAGGAAATTAGGTTACGACATTCTAGCGCGGAACGGAGACCC
>Ga0209611_10005210_pt1 | contig 21930 bp, 11 predicted proteins | sample S1TSphgellanicum_3_FD_187693 | JGI IMG/M metagenome (GOLD analysis project Ga0209611, IMG submission 187693) | Host-associated microbial communities from peat moss isolated from Minnesota, USA - S1T2_Fc - Sphagnum magellanicum MG (SPAdes) (version 2) | ecosystem: Host-associated > Plants > Peat... | reverse complement strand
TTTTTGAAATAACCAACAATTTTTTTTTTTTTTTTTTTTTTTCTGCTCATGATAACTGGGCAGTGTACCTGCTGGGTACTAGTTGGGATTCAGAGGAATTTTTCAAAAAATAATAATAACTATTCGCTGTGTTCGATAACCATAATACCAAACCTATGGAATCATGCTTCTCTGGGGATAGAGGGGGCCAAAAAAAGGGTGGGGGGGGGCGGTGGGGGGAAGACAAAGACGTATCAGAGGAATGATGCGAATCTTGTGTCCGGGCATCCATGGATACTCCCAGCTACAATTAAGCCATTTTCATGGGCAAAGATTGACTCGCAACCTCTTTGATGCGAATATTATACAAGGTAAGCTCGAGCAATACTTTGTCAACTTCTTTTCTGGCACTGGTTGTCAATTTAATATTGTCAAAAGTTTTTGAGGATATGGACGTGGAGCGGAAAACCAGGCATGTTGACAGCCTCCTACGGAGCCAGCATTTTTTAATAAAAAAAACCACCCATTTCTGGATGAGTGCTTTAAGTTTGACATCAGCATCAAATTGACAAGTGCGTGCAACGGTTCGGCCACTTATGGCAAGTTCAAAACTTTTCACATAAAGTGAATTCGGAGTTTATAGTAACATCCTATGAACATTCCTCAAAACGTGGTACCGAATGAAAACTACTATTCTCCCAACGAAATAATAGTTCGTGCCCTAATATAAAAAACTAGCCATCTGCACAATCCCATACAAAAAGGAAAGTCTTTGTTTGTATGTTTTTTTTTATAAAAATTAATATAAAAATATAGTACTGATCTTTCCTCTGAATATGTAGGGTGTTCTTAGGAAGGGTCATTAGTCCAGGCCAAAAATAGTGGCAGTCAATTTTAGGAATATAATTTCCATGCAACCAATGAGAAGTAGTGTCATGGAGTGAAGGGGCCTCCCTTTTTTTTCTTTTTTTTTTTCTTGTATGGGATTATTATCTCAATGCAATGATGCCACAAACAGAGGGCTCAAATTAAAGGAATCTAACCTCTCAACTCTCAACTGCAACATGTGTGATGAGACTGTTTCCCTATGTACTGTTTTCATCCGGACTTCTGATTTTGTCCCCAGTTTTGGTAAAATTGGGGCCCAATAACTGCAGTCCGGGGTACTTTTCTATCATGGAACATGGGTTGGGGAGGGGGGGTAAGTGCCCCTAAAGAATTTGTGCAAGCTAAAATGTCTGAACAAGCAGAAAAATGGGCACAATAGCCTGTACCTGGCACAGTCCATAATGTAATAGCTAATGCATTCTTGGACAAGGATTGCTAACTTTGTCACTAAACTTATAATTAAATTTAGTGACAAAAATTACTCAAAATTCAATATCCCCACTCTCTCTCACCCCCTTCCCCTCCCCCCGCCCCCAGGTCAAAAAATTACAAAATCACTTACAAGAAATCCCACTCATCAAGTGCTTTTCAATAGTACCAAGAGCTTGTCTCAATTTCATTAAATGTTTTAAAATTTTATTTTGTTGAATTTTCTTTGAAAAATTTGTTGAGTTTTCAATAATTTTGCACCATATGTCTAAACATTACAAAACCACCCCAATGCACCATTGATGATCAAGAACATTCCAGTAATATGATAGCGCAATGAGGTGTCATGGTTTCAGATATCTCAATGTGACAAACAAAACAAACAAACTACATTCCTTAATAGCTAGATATGAAAACTATTTTGCTTAAAAATATTGTTCAAACTTTTTCAATAATTTGGTCATGAATGCACCACAAACGAAACTTACAAAATGAAAAATTTGGACGCTATAATTCGAAGTGGGTTCAGTTATATTGTTGTGACATTAAGTTCCATGGCTAACAATCCATACCAATAGGCAATATTCATGTGAAGTGAAGGCATATGACTTTTCCATTCTCTAAGGCTGCTACAACATTCACCATTGTTTATCTGTAGTGAAAAAATAAAACAATAATAATTAGAAGGTACTTAATTAAAATCACATACTTCATACACTTGCCTATTTGTTCTTCATGTTATTTTGATCTAATGTCATTTGTCAAAGATATTTTCCCCCTTTCTCGAAAACCCTTTGATTGAATTTTGGAAATTTTTCATAGAGATGAAAATTACATGAAAGTTGGAAAATAGATGATTAATGATGAGATTTGGGGAATTTGATTTAGTTAACATGTTACGTGACATGGAAATATTTCTTTCATTTTTAGGGATCTTAGAAAGAAATAATTTGATGTTCACTATTGTATGGTGGAGGGAAATAGATCCTTCAATTTCATTAGAATTTCCTATTTGAGAAGCACGCACCTTCTCGATGTTTTTTTTTCAAAGATTCTTCAAATTGGCCTTAGTGAGTATTCTATGCTTGAGCTCCCAACCCTTGTGGCAACAACAAGATTCTTGATTATCTTTTGATTGGTTATGCAAAGAAATAATTTATACATAACTTATGGCTATATTCCCTTTTGAGGTGTGATGTATTACAAGTTGCATTGAAAATATGAATAGTGGCTATTTCAATTTTGACAAAGTGTGAATTTATGTTACAATAGAAAAACTTGTGGAGTTGTTTAGTGATTGTTGGAAAATTAAAGATGACACTGCGCTTAGTGGTAGCATGGTCTTTATTTACAAACCACACATTAGTTTAGTGATACAAAAAACTTAATCAAATGGGAGGAACGGGGAGAAATTTACATAGAGCTCAAATTGGTCAACATCACGGAAAATGAAGGTTGTTTGTGACATGATTCAAGTTACCACTTGAAACCTTTGACACCCATACAATTACGATGCATCATAAGAACTTAGAAGCTAGAGTTTTGAAGTTGTAAGTTCATAAAATTTTGGTCAAAATTTATACACAATGCACATTGACACAAACGGAAAACGTGAGAACCTAGACAAATTAGATGCCTATTGTCATTGAGCAACAAAGTATATAAATGTTAGAAAATGAAGCAAGCATGCCTAACATTTATAGTACAAAAACTAGGGTCAATGATGTTTGACATGAAAAATTTTCATGGATTGCACCATATAACATCCATATTACTTCAAAAACCTTAAACTTCCCAATCACATAGTAGCATTGAACAATTGGTAATGAGCCACTAATGAAACTAGAACACATCAAGTCAAAGGAACCTTTCTTGTTTTCTTATTAGTACAAACTATGATGGCATCATCATAAGGAATGGTATCAATGGCATAAAAAAGATGTGCAAACATATGAACCACCAAATCCAAATGTTCACAAAGTCGATTTTGTAATCTCATCTTCATGAACGTCAAGATTGAGACACTTTTTTCATCTTGCACAAATCCCATATTTTGAACCATAATCGACTCTTTCACTTTTATAAATTCAAAGAGTTGAACACATAACAATGTATTGAAAAAAATCTTCTTCCAACCTCTAGACACTAGATTGAGATCCATGGGCTAGTCCATAGCCCATTAAGCATTAGATATCATTGTGATCTTGAAAAAAAAAACTACATGTCCAAAATATTCACATGCTAACATCTAAGTTTAGGTGAATCCAAGTTTCTTAGGTTAATAATGTAAGCCTTTCAAGATAGCCATATGAATAGGAAAGGTTTATTCACATGAAGATTTCAACAATATTGTGGGTGAACCAACCTTAAAGCTACATTGATCACATCTTGGGCAAGAAATTGCATTTCAAGTTCATCACTAACCTTGGGTACTAGTTCAAAACATTGTATTTGGACATGGTTAATGATTTATTGGAAGATAACATGAGTCACAAGCACATATAACAATTCATAAATTCAAGTTTTGAAAATCAATATTCAAATCAGATGCCCATTCATGCACCAACACATTTGATGTCCCATTTAGTAAGTTTCAATACCCATTGAACATGTTCATGTAAACATTTTGGGGCTCAATGTACAAACAATAGAAATTTCTTCAACACAACTTGACTATAGTAACAAAATCACATACAAAACATTGTTAGGATTGAGAGAAATTAATCAACTTGTTTTACCTTTCAACATTGGTAGCTTATGTGATAGTGCAACATTTTGATGCATTTTTAAAACCAAAGCACAATATTTAGACAATTGTATTTTACCTATGAATAGCATTGAAATCCAAGGGGTTTTGATGTTCTTCAAAATCCATTAACCCCCAATTTCCACAATGTTGCAAGTTTAGCCAAATGCCTAGGTTTTGTTTGGGATGTGAAAAAAATATGCAAATAAACTTTGCAACACATCTTCAATCTTTCCCATAGTGCCCAACTTAGAAAAAGTTTAAACTATCAAATTGGTGTGGTGGTTCATATGATGTACACCAATCATGAATGGTGCACTATGATATTTCAATTCAAATATCACACCTATTTTCATGCTCTTAAATACATTCACCATGTATGCTCCAAATGTGATAAGTTTAGATGCAATTGTTTGCAAATCACCAAAAAACACCATGGCATCCACCAAAATGTGTTTTTAATTATCAAAAGTGGCTCCATCAACAATTTTGTACAAGGATAATAACAAATGAATTTGTTGCTAATCTTCAACCATAGGCCAAAATATAAATTTAGGTTTGCTAATAAGTAGTTATGAATTCATCACAAAACTAGAAATGAACCAAAAGCACCCTCAACCAAAGATTTGGCTTTCTTGACAACCACATCATGCATGCAAGATGACATCTCCCAACCAACTATGTTTGACTATTGGGTTTTTGGAAAGCTTTTAACATCAAGGAAATGTAGCAACTTGTTCATACTTTTGTAATTAATCATAGGTTTGCTTTCAACTAGCATCATGTGGAAACAAATAGAACATCAAACCAATTTTTTCATCCTCTTTCCACTAACAACATGGCAAACTTGTTGAAAATTTGTATCCTTCCTAGCTACAACATATCAAATGTTCATTTTTGGCATGGACAAAATCCTTGGTCATGTAGTACTCACAATCTTTATATATTTTTGGGATTATAACTAAGGCCTTCCTCTTACAATCATGCTTTCAAAGACTATCCAATTGAGTGTTAACAACTTTTCCTTGTCATCTATTTTGGTATAAACCTTGCATTTGACTTGATGCACCTTTCCATGTGCATCCACCACTAACTCAACACATGAAAGCTTTGCATTTCACACATCATGAAACACTTTAAATACTACAAATCATGATGTTCCAAGCCTTCCAACTTGATTTTTGACCAAAAAATTGGTCCATTTAACTAATTGTTAAAGTGACATGTCTCATTTGACTAATTCAACTGATTAAAATGACTTTTTAAACTACTTGGTCAAATTATAATTTAGGCACATAATACACCTTTAGTAAAAAAAAGGGGTCTAGTCAATGGGGACATTTAATTTTGTCTAATCCATATTTATAATTAAATAAATATGAAAAATTATTATTTATGGTTATTTTGATTAACCAACTTGATGAACAAAAATTTAATTATTAGTCAAAATGGTATTCATAATGAACAGTAGATTGATTCAATAAGTAGGTGAGTAGGTACATAGATACCTACTTAGCCTACTAAGTTACCTTTGTATGTAATTAGGTTAGTTAGATAGGCTAGGTACCTAGGCAAACAAGGTATGTTAAAGAGGTGTGTAACCTAGGCTAAATAGGTACATTAAGCAAGTGTGTAACCTAGGTTCAATATCTATGCTAAATAGGCTTTGTAGGAGGTTTCTAAAACCACAAGTTAAAGGTTAAGTGGCTAGGTATGTAGTTAGGTTAAGTAAGTTAACTAGGTACATTAAGTAGGTTTGGTAGTATGTGTCACATGCATAAAAACTATGAAAACAAATGATGAAAAAACAAGCTTAAATATAAATTGAAACATAAAAAATAGAAACTAAGATAAAACCACAAAAGGTTAAATCCAAAAAAATGAACTGTGTAAACAAACCTTTAGTATGATAAAATATTAAAATGTACACACAAAAATAATGGAATAAGGCTATGGAACAAGATTTTACTTTATATTAGTGTTAAATAGACTAAATGTAATGGGAGTCCATCAACTATTTATATCCTTTGGGGACCTAGTTCAAAGAAATTTCAACGATTGGATCCAACTGCTTTATTAGGAGCCGCACGTGCCCCCTTAGACCAATGTTTTACTTTTACAATCTTCTTGGAATCTTTTAATATGTCTTTCAAAAATAATAATAAATCTTTAATTTTTTTTTAATAATATTATGTTAAGGTGTATATTTTTTTAAATCCAAAAATATGTCATTAAAAAATATTTTCAAATTGTGCTTTTAGTGTCAAAATTACTTTAAGTTGCTTTTATGTAACTTTTAAATAATGGTTATAAGAGGTTAAAAGTTTGTATACGTATTTTTCACTCATTAGATTGATTTCAAATTTTTATGACATGTGCATAATGTATTCAAAATAACATTTTATAAAAAATTATTCTATTTTATTATTATTATTATTATTATTATTATTTATAATCCAAAATTCAAAAAATTAAGCAATGGTTACGATTGTTTTTAATACATGTTAATATGACTGCACCCGATTTAGTTTTCATGTGCCCACTAATTAAGGAAGATTTTAAATGAATTACAAATTAACTAGGAGTTAATTAAAAATGAACTGAGAATTAAGTGTGAATTGATTAAAAATTAACTAAGAGTGAAATTAAAGAACTTGGGAATGAATTAGAAGTTATCTAAAAAGGTCCAAATTTTTTAAGGTGTACCAAAATCTTGTTATAATGTCACCCATTTCTATATTTTTTACCATGTAAAAACACATTTGTGATGATGGAATCTAAAATTGTAGTGGTGTAAAACATGGTACTTATGAAATATTTGATAGTTTTTAACTCATTATTTTTTATGAGGATCAAAATATAATTGGAAAAAACAATTAAAATAATGATTAGGTCTTTGTTTTCCTAGGTGGTACACCTTAAAGGATTTTCACCTAAGAATGAACTGAAAGTTAACTACAAGTGGAGTATGAATGAACTACAAAGTCATGGATGAAAATCCATGTGAATGAATTCCATTCATCATGTGACCATGTACTATATTGGTGTCCAAGACAATGTATGTAAGTATATTAAGTTAGGTAATTAAGTAGGTAACAAAAAATTTAAGATAGGTACGTTATGTGGGTATGGTAGATTAGTTAACATAAACTAGCTAAACTAAGCTTTCTAGGTAGGTTAAAAAAAATTGTCCAAAACAATAAAATGATATAATTTTTTGTTTTTTGAAAATATGGTGTAATGGTTGAGGACTTGGTTTTTAAATGTGGAGGTGAAGGTTCACGTTCTCATTTTTCCCCCTTTTTTAACTAGGCTACTTAATTAGGGCGGTTAGTTAAACTATGTGGCTAAGCTAGGCTAGGTTCCTAGCTTAAGTTTGGTGTTTAAGCTTGGTTTTTAGGCTTGGTGCCTAACATAATTTCTTAGGCTAGGTTAATTTTTATGCCTATGTGTGTAGAATAGGTATACCTACCTACCTATCTATCTACATACCTAGGCCCTACCTACATATTAAATCAAACTTATGTTCATTTTGACTATCATTTTGATTCATAATCAAAATGGGAGTTAGCCAAGTTAATTAGTTAATATGAGTAGTAAAAAGACTAGCAATATTATAAAAAAATGCCACTTTGGCCAACAATCAACTTGGACATGTTGAAATCAATTCATTCAATATGATTGATTGGTCAAATCATCATATGTCACAATGTGGTCTTTTAAATCAATTTTGCTAACTAAAAAAACTACAATTTGTAGTAATGCCTATTTTGGCCATTAATCCTTGCGTTTTGTTTTAATCTCTTCAACATAAATCCACAAATCAACATTGCATAGAGGTTTAGGAAAAGGGACAAGGTTTTGGGGGTTGATTGTTACTAAAGAATGTTATATTGGTTGGTTCATTTTGATGAAAAAAATTGGACATTGAAGATTTGAGGAGGTTGCAAAGATGCTACATTCCATGCAAAAAATTAAAAGAAATGAATAGTAAAAGCATTGGAACAATACACTTTTATTAAACTTGTCCATCATGAAACCCATATAATCCATATAAAAGTTTGACTAAACCTTAAGCACGTTAATCACAATTAAAGAATCTATGAACACACATTAAAACTCAATTAAAGGCTATAGACCTTAAATGCCAAATGCTTCAACTAAAAGTAAAAATAATACAAGACTCCATCAAAAGGGCAAACAAGACTTGAACAACGAATCTAAAGATTTGAAGAATACCTCAATTGTTTCATAAAACCCCAAACTTCAAAATGAAAAGTTGAGATTCTCAAAGCTGATTTTTTGCATCATGTGATTCTAAGTTCCGCCCCCATCACAAATCTTTGAAATAGACAATTATAAAAACCAACTTGGAGACTTGAAAACCATCATTAGCTATGGGATTCAATAATCAAGAAAGACATAGTACCTTGGTCTTGCAATAGTAAATTATAATAAACCCAAAATGTAACAAACTACTAGTAGAATCCAAAATTTGGAAATGTTTGAACTTTGGAACAAATTTCAAGTGCAACCATGAAAGCAAAAGGTAAGGTTAGGAATCCATCCCCTTTCTTTGCATTTAAGGATCTTGATTCGTGATCATTGAAGCACCTCATTGAACATCTCATCTTCAATGATCTAATCATCCAAAGTTTGAACCAATGCACCTAAACCCACTATCCAATGTTTCACATTGATTTAGTTTGGTAAATAACATTATATATCTTCTCTTCAATGAATCAATCCACTAAAGCTTGAGCTTGAACCCTAAACCTGGTGCTACACATTGAATTACCTTGGTCAACAACCTTATGGGCCATATGTTAGATCCAAGTCTTGGCACATCCATCATAACTCTAGGATTTGGTGATTCCATGGATAACTAGCAATGGTGAGGACCCTCTTGTAAGTGACAAGGAACAATGATTTCTATGTAACGTTCATTGCATTTTTGTCGAAGGACAACAATAACGGGTAGGAGAAGGTGATTTTGGATGCATTAATTCCAACCATATGGTTGCTAGATTTTTTGTATGCTTGCAATGTGTAGTGACCTTAGATGCGGTTTCCATCCAAGAAAACCTCATCTCAATAGTCCTTTTTTCCTAGCTTGACCTTAGAAGTATATTGCTTCAAAAGTGTGGGATATTGATAACCGATAAACAACAAACCATACAATTTACGCCAATGGCTACATAATAATCAACCACCTAGGCAAGTTTAGAAGTCGGGGCTTTTGGAAATTTTAAGGGGGGAATAATTTTTCTTGCACTTTGTTGAGAAGATTTAAAAAATCTTGGAATGGAATGTTATATCATGTTGTGTGCCAATTGATCTTCTTTTACTCTTGATTGGGTGGAGAGCATTCATCTTCTAGTGGCTAATTTTGGCTATTTTCTAATTTTTCTTTCAGATAAAAAAAAGTTGGAAATCTGTGTTTTTCAATCTATCATGTGTCTAAGACAAAAAGTCTATGATGGTGTTTCTCCAGCAAAAAATGGCCACTATTGCAAAATCATTTTTTTCTTTTTGGGAAAAACAACAACATTGATGTAGGAGCTTATATTTTCGTTTCCTATAATGTTTTGGGGGTGCATTTAGGCTAGTTGCATCCAGGAAAACAAACAAGGGGCGTGTCACACTGCGGCCTTGCCATTTACATTAAAAAGTATCTTAAGGCAAAAGAAAAATTATGGAAACTCAAATATTTCACCATGCCAAGATATAATCTTCAAAAAATTCTCTAAAAGAAACCAAAACCCTTCAAGATATTATAACTCTTATAACTAATCTCAAGTTTCAACACAACCCAAAATGTCATCTTTGAAAAATCCTCATATAAAAATATACCTATTACTTATGGGCCAAAATCCCTTAAGCTACTATACTCTCTAATGAATCTAAACGCAATATCCTTGCCTTGGTAGGCCAATAAGGCCAACAAACAACATTGGGTTAGAAAATCATTGACTAAGTTAGAATACAGAAGCATATGGAAAACGTACTATGGAATGGGCCTTGTAGAGTATGTTCCATCTAGGAATGCCACAATTCTAGTACAATAACCCATAGTTCCGATACATGGTTACAGGGTTCTACCAGGACCTATTCCAGAGCATAAACCCATTTTCCATGGGTTGGTTTTTCATCACCAATGATTCATTCACATATCACATGTGTGATCTTCACCATCAATTAACGTATCAAGTGTGATCTCCACCATCAATTCACATATCACCGTGTGTGATCTCCACCATCGACTCACATATCACCGTGTGTGATCTCCACCATCAATTCACATATCACCATGCGCGATCTCCACCATCGATTCACATATCACCGTGTGTGATCTCCACCATCAATTCACATATCACCATGTGTGATCTCCACCATCGATTCACATATCAAGTGTGGAGATCACACCAAAACTGGAACTAGTAGACGGGCTGCCCGTCATCCCACCACCACTTAGGAAAAAAGCCTGGAAAAAAAGGTGCCTGAATATGACACCCAAACCAGTTGCCAACTGAAGAAGGCAGGATGCTTTTCTAAAGCAAAAAAGGTGATGAAATGAGCATTGTTGTTGTTCTCATTACAAAGGAATAAAAAAATAAAACAGACAATGAATGTTACATAACTCTGTCCATATTATTATTCTGTAGTGTCCTTGGTAGAAAGAGAGAATATTGGAGGGCCCTTCAAATCCCCCATCACAAGGGGACCACAAGTTCTCAGATGGGTGGACTCAGAATCACTAGAATCTATTGGTACTTAGTACTTACTCCTTTTTTGGCCTTTTGTGATGGCCCCATTGTAGTAAGTTGGATGTATGTTTGAGTGCCTTTTGTGGTAAAGCTTATCTTTCAGAATAGTGTTTGCTTCTTGTAGGTAGGTATACACCCTTTTGTTGGCCCAAGGATATTGTGTTTAGATTCATTATAGAGTATAGTAGCTTAAGGGATTTTGGCCCCTAGGTAATAATAATAGGTCTATTTTTATATGAAATTTTTTTGAAAGATGGTATTTTGGCTTGTGTTGTAACTTGAGATTAGTTACAGAGTTATAATATCTTGAAGGATTTTGGTTTCTTTTAGAGGATTTTTTTTTGAAGATTATATTTTTGCATGGTGAAATATTTGAGTTTCCATAATTCTTCATTTGCCTTAAGATACTTTTTAATGTCAATGGCAAGGCCACGGTGCGACACACCCCTCTTGTTTCACTACCAAATAGGACTAGGCAAAGCAAGACTATATCTCGTACAAACTGAATAACTGAAACAACCGACTGACCATTCGCAACATGTTGAGAAAATGATAGTGTCAACCATCATCCAAAAATGCGGGAGTCTTTTCATTGAAGGAGTGGAAATCGAACATGGAGGGAAGGTTTGAAGGTATCATGATGTGGAATGGAGTTCCAATCACATTGCCCGTGTTTATGGAATGTTGGGCTCAAATATATTACATGAATGGTAGTACTACTTGTGCTTTTTCAATATTTGTTTTTTCCTTGAGGTGAGAATCTTCACACACGTACGTGTAATTGTAACACCAAAATGGGCTATTAATTGTGACATGAAAATGGGTTAATATTACCATATATGGATAGAAAGATGAGGAGATATGAGAATTTAAAAATAGATCTACTAATGGGTCTTTTACACACAGGGAATTTTTTGACTAGGGATTGTTGGGTATAAATAAAAAGTAATTAATTTGACCTGACTTGAAAGAAAATATTAGCTTCTTGAACAGAGATGTCAAGTCAGATAGAAGTTCATTCATAGAGAATGTGTGTGGTACAAGACTAATATGTGGCATGACATTATTGATGTAAAATTAATGAATGATAGGTTTTTAAAAGTATAGATGAAGAGAGTGAATAATTCATCTCTTTTTTTTCAAGTATTTAAGGGGTTTTGAAAGGAACTTTGAATTTATTATCTCTTTCCATATTTTTTATGTTTTTAGTTTATCATAAGCTTTCTAAGAGGACTTTGTGTGTAATATTGAACTTCTAATATAATAAACCCATGTATTGTTATGATTGTGAAGTCATACACAAAGAAAAGTTTATGCAAATTTGACGAACAATATGCATAAGGTGAGATCTTTAGATGTGTGTGATGAGCTTCCCTCGAGGTGTAACCCACATAAGAAGACATAAAAGATTTTCCTAACTCAAACAGACAGAAGTTTTTACCTCGGTGTTAAGTATAATCTATATTTGACCTAGAAAATATTTATCCATAAAATAGCCCTCATAGGTCTGGAGTCTGGACCCGTCCGTGGCTACACAAGGACTCTTGTGCTTCCTCTTGATAAGTACAAGAGTAGTTGGCTACAGGGAATATTTGCAGTCTTTCAGGGGGGGAAACAAATCAAAGCCACTTTCCAATGCTCTGTCCCTAGAAATAAGACAGCAACTTGAATTGCAGGAGAGAATGATTGTTTGTTCTTCATGAGCCCCGATACTTACTATAGATGGATGAGACAAGCTCATGATAAAGCCTGTGCACAACTTTGTGTCAACATATAAAGTTTAAAGAGAGGACACTCACCAAGCTCTGTTGTTGTTGTGAATCAGCAGCCCAACTTATTCTTAAGATATCCTCCAAGGAATTGAATTTCCATCAAGTTGGACAAAAACTGGATCATAATTCAAACCAGGGATTAGTTACATTATTCATAAAAACCATGTGGACATGGATATCCAAATATGCCTTTTGGAAGGTTGGGTTTCCACACAAATTGTGGTGTCAATAAGAGATACCTCCTAGTAAAAGTCTTTGATCAACCTTTTTCTTATTGGGCAAAAGTGACATTAAAAATTAAAAATTTGAAACTTAAGGGATTTTGGAGGTTTTCAACACAATGGTTGTACCCATATAATGGTTGTATTCGTGTCTCTGGTTAAATTTTCTGGTTAGGTACATGTACGCCAAAAACTAGATCAATCCCATAACCAGCAACAAAAGAATTGGAAAGCTTTTATAGACAACTAGTGGGTATACATAATTTTGGGAAGGTGGGGTAAGTTTTTGTAGGATTACAATATCTCATATCCAACACAAGAAGGTCACTATGGAAAAAGATGAACCCACCACCCAACACTCAAACCATAGATGTCCTTTCTCAGAATCATACCATTGCACAGGTCTGGAATCTGTTACCTATGCTCTCCAACCATGGACACTTGATTACACAGCACACTAGCTTCATGGTGACCAATTCCTTGACCAATGTGTGCTTGTTCAACTTGGTGGGGAAAAAAATGGAAATGGGGCCCAAAGTTCAACATGTCAATGCTCGATACATGGACAACACGTTCTCCACATAAAACCACTTTTTCGATGATCATGATGCCGCCTATCACTTCCCAAATGGTGGTAAACAATCCTCACTATCCACATAAACAATTCTTAGTGGGATGACCTCGACAATACAATTCGTCGTTCAGGAATCCCCTCCCTTTCATTCCTCATCTCTTTCACATCACAGCCAGTGAGTGCATCTATGTCGTTAGCTGATTTGTGACAGATGACACTTTTTTAATTTATGATCTTCTATTTTATTAGTGTATTTGTGATGTCCTGATTGTTATATTCTTTGGCGACTTGAGTTCTCGAGCTTTTATTTGTCTTGTATTTCTTGTAGGTAGGTTCCCATCCTTGCTTTTTTTTATAAAAAATATTGTAATTGAGGGTCAATTTCCACCACATTGACAAAATGAATAGTTCTATTTTTCAAAGAAATGAATTCGTTTATAAAATTTGAGTCATAAACATTATTAACAACTCTGAATAGTGGTACAATTGCATGTTAATTTCTTCCCCTGTTTCTACATGCAATACACCTAAATCCCAAAATCCATTTCTCTGTTTCTAATAGAGGGAATAGAGACAGGGCACAAATTCCCTTAAAGAAAGCCTAGAGGTTACTTACAAAGTTTGCATTACCAGGCATCAAGGTAAGAATATTCTGAACTAGGCCAGTTGTCTTTACACAAAGTGTTGGATCAGCTCGAGTAGAAGCAGACAGAATTATGCTTTCAAATCCAAAGACAATCCCCCACACAATACCATACCCCACTCCACTCGAAGAAGCTTCTCTTGAAGCATCAAAAAGTTCATATCATATCACTCATTGGCAAAATTCAGCTTTGTTTTTCCTTATACACTTCCTTACTTCATCCCTCTCTTACCACCAAAAAGATTTTCATGGGTAGCCCAAGTTCCAATTCCTTTGAATGGAATCCCTTTGAATGGAAGCTCATCATTTAAAAAAACATTCAAAGGGATAAGTTCTATACCCTCCTCTCCCTCCCCCAACACTTCCCCCCCCAACCTTTAGCCCCATGTGTAGCCCAATGATTTGGTGGTTGATTGGTGTAAAGTTACGTGAGGAGGAACTGATGATGAATCGTGGAACTTTTACTACTCGGAGTGGGTAGTCGTAAAAACATTACCTCGTAACTGAATGTGATGATCCCAAAGCAAAGAGATATATTGGATCACATGTTGTGATCCAATATATCATTGGGTTATGTTGGATTCATTGAAACACCTACCCTATGCACCTGTAGAGACTCTTAGAGGGTTGGGGAGAATCAAAATCATGAATTTGCATGAGACTTACATGTAAGGAGCACTAGTGAAACCAACCAAACAAACAAACAAACAAGGACCCAGCAGAAGTGACAAACAAACTGTTGGGGTCCAGCCACCAATGATGGTTTGTTTATTCATACAAGGAACCAGAAAGATTCATTGGCATGCAGGGCTGAACCTGCTACAATTTTTTCCCATTCCCCAAACCTCTTTTGTAGCTCATTTACTACAGTCTACAACCCACCTCCCAATCCTAAAATAAAACCCATTTCTCTCAACTTTGTGACTCTCAATCCCACTGAAAAAAAATCGACCGCTTAAATTTTTATTTTAAAAAAAAAAAAAAAGTCCTTTAGGGTATGTATGTGAAGAGCTCTTATGGGAAGGTCCAATTATGCATGCAAAAGGATATTTGGGATTTTTCAGTATAATATATACATGTACACAGACTACATGTCCGTATGTCTGACATGAAAGCTCTACATACACTATTTGTCATAATATAATATACTCTTTTGATATTTGTCAAATTGCCCAAGCACACAAGGAAATTACCCAAGGGGGAAAGTAGGTATGGAGAGGTCTCTTCTAGGCTTGGTGTTCTTTCAGGTTTTTTTTTTTTTTTGGGTTCATCTCCTTGCATGACTTGCTTTTGTTAAAAAGTAGGTATGGAGAGGTCGATTCTAAGCTTGATGTTTTTTCAGATTTTTCATCCATCTCCATTGCACAACTTGCTTCGTGCTACTGATGATGGGTTTAACTCTTAGGTTACTTGATTTCTCTTTTTCAGGCTCCCAGTTGTTGGGTTTTGTGCTTTTGAGTGTTGTCTTTTGTTTGGACTTTTGATCCTTACTTTTTTTTCTTGTTCACTTGTGCCCTTGCCAGGTGTTTTTCCTTTATTTATTTATTTATTAAAAAAATAGGAACATGTGCTTGGAAAAAGTCCAACTCGATGATCTCAACAAAGAATGATGCGCACAATTTAACACATTGAACAAAAAGTCCTCTCTATTATTCCATTGGAAAAAAGTGCCTACAATATTAGGATTCTCCTAAAAGCATGTATGTTGTTGTTGTTGGCTAAAGGTTATCTGTAGACTGTAGTAATCTGTAGGTCTTTTTTGCACTCTTCTATTGGGAATCAATGAATGCCATCAGAATTATTCATAACATATATGATATGATGATATTGGGAAAGTTGTGCCCAACTTTTTGGCTTATTATTAATGCACACTTTGACTACCAACCCTAAACCCAAACCTTAAACCCAAAAAACAAACATGGGTTATTATCGAATCAAAATGCAAAAAAAATTTATGTGAATTTGATCTCCGATCTTTGGAGCCCCCTTGGTAATGAGAATATTCCCATTTCCAAGGGTCAGATAGCATCATGGGTGGTCCAAAGAGCCCAGGTTTCTATATCCCTGAACATAGGAGTATTTTGCCTCTTGACCTTGGTTATGAAAATATACCATACCATAGGTTAAGGCTAGTGGTAACAGTCCCCCTTTTTCTTTTCTTTTTGGCTATTCCATAGCTATCTTCCTAATTCAAATTCCATTCTACTAATGGTTTCCTCAGTTTCTGCTTTATTACTTATCTACATGTTACCTATGTATTTAGCAATCTACATGCATATACTATAGACATATACACTATTATGTTCCACACATACACTATAACATTACCTAGTTTACCTACTAAGTTACCTAGGTTACCTAGTAACCACCTATTGTCCACCCTACTAACCCACCTACAGAAATATTTGTTTTTTTTTTTTTGTAAATTCAACTAATTTTGCTTTTTTTGTGTGGAAGAATTTGCCAAATGTTCAATAACAATAAATTTTTACCTCAAAAAAACAAACAAACAAACAAACAAAACAAAACAAAACCCTGATGCACATCTCTTCTCTTCTAGCAACTCTCAAATCATTCTTTTTATTCACATGCTTATTGAGGTAGGTATGTAGGTTCTCCTCACATATCAACTTTCCTTGGCTCCACTCTAGAAGAGCCCCTTCGAATACTGCAACATGCGTTTCTTATGCAGTTTGCTGAAAGTCTTGAGCTCCACTTGGGAATATTGCAATCTCCAATTATATATATGTAATTTTAAAATTAAAATTTAAGTTTTTAAAAATTATTTTGGTGTGGGGTTTTGATGTGTTCAATTTCTAACTTTGACCATCCTTGCACAAATAGCAAACGTAACTTAACTACCATCCACCCATTTCTTAACTTGTGAAGTTTGAATCTTGTTAGAACAAATTGATTCAAGTCCCTTCCCCTTCAAAACTTGGCAACCCAAATTTTGTGTCCCTACAACAAAGAAGCCCAATCTTGACCTTGGTAAATAGCGTTTGCAAGTACCGGGCACACAAAAACTATTAAGTTTCATTTTGATAGAAACACCCAAAAAATTTAATGAGAGGTGTAGTTTTAGAGGGCAAATATTTCTTTTCATGATGTTGTTGTTGATACTATTAAAAAATTTGAAAATACATTCGTGATTTGGCCATATGAAGATCAGATGTTCTTGGACACAAAAAAATATGTGCATATGTATATATGTATGTATGTATATTTGTTTGTTTGTTTGTTTGTTGTATTTGTGTGTCCCTACACTCAGAAGCATCCAAAATATGCAAATATTCTAAAGACTGAAAATTTGCTAGCACGAGACAAAATGACCCATTCATTGGCTCATTTGACCTTTCTTGTACATGATGATGAACATGTGCATGCATGTTTAGTTGTTGAAAATTTGAGATTGACTATTGTCAAGCTTTAGGAATGACAATTTGATTGGAGGGATGGATGGATGGACAGACAAACGAGAAAATTATGAGAAAATTGTGTCTGTTGCAATTTTCCTGATGTAATTAAAAATGTTCGATATAATTAAATTATAAAAATTTCAATAGGACTAAGTTACAATTAAATAGACAAGTTACAAAAAAACATAATTTTCTCATAATAATGACGACCTTGCTATCTATCTATCACCCAACCCAATAACTTTTCAATTTTGTAATTACAAACCTTACTTTCTGTAGATTGAAAAACTTGACATCAACAAGATCAATTTCCAAAATGTTTGACGAATAATGTCATATGTCAGGCTGACATGGTTCTATTTACATGTGGAAAACAGAATCAGAATCAAAATCATTTTTTTAGGACAAAAGAAATTCAAATAATCAAGGGTTAAGTGAAGACTAATCAATGGCTAAACCACTCTCAGCACCAGACTGAAACTGGGTCTGATTTTCAGCACCAAAATCAGAATATATTATATTTTAAAACAACCAAATTCCCAGTTCCATTTATGTGCGGAATTAGAGGTACTTCTTCATAAAAGATTAAGAATCACCCAACACCGTGGTGGGAATTCTCGAGTCCTGAGGACACTTTTACAGTACCTTGCTGCCCAATAACCTAATTTACAAGACTACGAATATCAACGTATTTTTGTCTTTGTCAAACCCAACACAACAGCAAACACAACCGACAAGCTGTTGGCAGCCCCAAGTCAAGCTCAGTGGCAGAGGGCTTGGAAATCTGAGAGTCACAGATTTATTCTTGCTTCCCTTTGCTACCTGATTCTGGTTCCGGAGGACTAAAGTTTAACAATAGAGCTATCTGTAAAGTAACCCTGTCTTTCGGCCTCCTTTCACCACCTATCCTCTCTTTCAGTGGTATCCGCAAAGTAAGGACATTTTATTAAACCTCACTATGAAATGCTGCAACTCAATAGGAAATGCTAAAACTCAGCATTTAATGCACAAGGTTCGAGACTAATTATAGTACTTATACAGGTAAGAGCAGTGAAAATGTATGTAGCAGCGGTGGAGGCGCTCAGGAAAAAAGGAAAGACAGGATGAAACTCAGCTGCAAAGTAAGGACATTTTATTAAACCTCACTATGAAATGCTGCAACTCAATAGGAAATGCTGAAACTCAGCATTTAATGCACAAGGTTCGAGACTAATTATAGTAGTTGTACAAGTAAGAGCAGTGAAAATATATGTAGCAGCGGTGGAGGCGCTCAGGGAAAAAAGGAAAGACAGGATGAAACTCAGTTTACCACCAAAATTCATGGTTTTCTAAGTTTCACACCCCACCTTGAATATTAATGTACTTTTTAGCAGATTTTTCTTGAACCTCGCCCTGTGTATGACCAAGTGCTGTGTTTGTCTTACTTTACGGATAACTCTAATAACAGCCCGGCCTTTACCTCGCCTATGATGGCATGGTGGAGACGAATAAAAATATGGGTGTCACAGCAGATTTTATATACCGATTGGCTTTACACGGGTTTGATGCTTTTGTAACTGTTTGGAAGAAAGTTCCACTTTTTTATAATTCCTTGGCATATTTTTCCCTTTACTAAAAGACTTAGGTTCTCTAGCCTTTCCATTACGCTGCACAAAAGATCTTGGTTATGCAAAAGATCACACCGGAGTAACGGAAAGGCACTGAAATGGAGCCCTGATTCTTGCTGCCTCGACAGGCACTTTCCATTGGTGAGTTGCAACTGGGCTGAAATCATGAGGATAAAATTAATGGTAGGAATGTTAGGGACAGGGTTTTAATTTATAATTTTATAAATTTTTTGGAAAATTATTTATCATTTTTTTTGAAATTATGGTACACAACATTATTCTCAATTTCTTTTGTGAAAAGGGTAAAAGAAAATTCAAAGAAAAAAAATTCTGGTTAGGAACAATTGCTACACTAATAGTATAGTAAGGAAGAGGAAAAGAACTTACAAGAAGCTATTGGGAACTCACTAAAAGAAACATGAGAACCATACCAAACCATGGAAACCCACCAAACCCCTAAAGTTCCTCTCTCAACAAAACTTTGTTCCACATGTGTCTTGTTTCATCTTCTGGAGTTCTTCATGCTTCTACTTTTGTTTGGATCTGTAGTTAAAAAATTTGAGGCAAAGGGAGAAGTTGAAAAGAACTCCAAGGAATAACTTTTTGCCTATCCAATTTGGGTTCCATTTGAGTACCATGTGTAACGTACTTGCACATCCCAATCCACTTAAAAATTGATTCAATAAGTGAAGAATCAAAACAAATATTCAAAATCAAAGATAATTTTGCTTCATTCTTTTACTAGGGTTCAATGTTTTTACAAATCTTTAATTTTTAAAAATTGTTTGCTACTTGTGCCCAAAATAAGTTATTCAAGTCCATATGTTGAGTCTCAAAATCCAATATGTCACATATTGAAAACTTCATTGTCATTCACCCTCTATTGAAATTTTGACACCCTTCAAAACAAAGTGGAGCAAATATGATATCCCTTCACCAAAAGAAAACCCTAAGTTTGAAAAATGAAGGGACTTCTCTAAGGGTTTAGGCCACCTTCAAGCTCCTTGAAAGACAAATGGCAACCCATTGTAACTAAAGGATGGAGGGGGGAAAAACAAAAGCCGCTCCTTAGCCTATCCTTCAACCTATCCTTCTAGACTAGGTATGGTATGGAGGTTGCAAACCCTAACTTTGTACCCAATAAGTATCTTGTTTAAATGTATATGAACTTTCATACAAAGTCAAGTACATTCTCTCATACCATTATTCATACCAATACCATATACCCAAGTCAGAGTCCGTATACCAGTACAACACCGATTGCAACCTAAACCCTAAACCCTAAACAGCTCATCCCTAAACCCTAAACCTTTATGTGCATTTCACCTAGTAGCCATGGTTAAGGCTATTCCAATTGGGTTTTAATTATGAGTTTGAGAGGTCAATTCTAACCATGGGTTAATGACAAATGGTTGATCCTGACATGGGTACCTAATGTCCTCCTCCATAGTTGATTAAGAATAATTAATGCTCCAAATATTTTTTAAAAGCTCTTTGTGAAAGTAATATGCCAATTATAACATCTAGTGCAGATTTTATGTTGTAAAAAATTAATCATTTATAAAAAAGAAGTTAACAGAAATCCGCCTCCAAAAAGCTGCTAAATTGGGGGGGGTACCTAATTGGGGTATATTTTTGTTTTGCTGGCTATATATATATAGCCAAATTGATATATATTAAGAATTAAAAGTAATTAAAAAATCAAGTGCTTTTTTGAGATTTAAAATGACCATAATTGGATCAAAATATAAGAAAAATTGCCAGATTTTCATACATGCTTCAAACAAATAAGTAGCTGAAAATGTATAGAAGGATGTTTAAATTGTTTTACTTTCATATTTATCTTGTAGCCAAATCTGGCTAAATCTTCTTCTTCTGGATCACCATCACCACTTTGGCTACATCACAAAATTGACCCAAAAAAAAAAACAGTGACATTATTTTCACCTACCTAATGTAAGCAGCATATTATTTTTGTTGGTGTGAAAAATCACCAAAATGCGAATTTTCTAAATAATAAATTAAAAGGGAATATTCTGTCAAATATTCTCGTATTTCCTGAAAAAAAATCGCCAAATTTCGATATATATAATATATATATATGGAAACATTTTCGCCACATGTGGACTTGGTAGCAATTTTTTCAACTAGTTTCGCCAGGTTCTAAAAACCTGTCACCATGTAACGCTATATCCGTCTTAGGATGGTAGCCAAAAACACAAACATCTGATTTTATTATTTATATATATATTATATCACTGAATGGGAGAGAAACTTATACCAGAAATAAATTATTGGGTGAGGGGGTTGAATTTATTTATTTTATTTTTATTTTATTTTTTTATTATTATTATTTATTATGGGAGTCGACTGGCTCCTTTTTGTAATGAATTTGGGCAGTCGGTGCGGACTACGGACCGGCCAGTGAGTTTCTGTTTTTGTCGCCAAATTAGATTCCCAATTCCGGCCCACCGCGTTTTTGTTTATTATTTTTAAGACTACCCGTCGGTCGCACAAACGGGCAGCCAAAAGAAAGATTCGCGCGATCACAGTCACGCGCGCGGTTGCTGCACTCCGAGCTTCTCCTCTTCCTTCTTCTATATGACGACGCTCGCTCTCCATTGTTTCCTCTTTCCCTCTCTCTCTCTCTCGCGTTGGAGTCTGCTCTCTCTCTCTCTCTCTCTCTCTCTCTCTCTCTCTTTTCGCGCACTTGTAGTGGCTTACAGTCTTCTCTCCTCCCTTCCTATTGTGTGTTGGAGCCCTGATTCTTATAATCTTTTGAGGTCGCATCAATTTTGTAAGCTTTGTTTTTTATTGTTTGGTTGGTTTGTTTTCCTTTCTTTTTTGGTTTTGGTTTTGGTTTTGTTTTTTTTGCGGGAGAGAGG
>Ga0209611_10005209_pt1 | contig 21932 bp, 17 predicted proteins | sample S1TSphgellanicum_3_FD_187693 | JGI IMG/M metagenome (GOLD analysis project Ga0209611, IMG submission 187693) | Host-associated microbial communities from peat moss isolated from Minnesota, USA - S1T2_Fc - Sphagnum magellanicum MG (SPAdes) (version 2) | ecosystem: Host-associated > Plants > Peat... | reverse complement strand
TTTTTTTGTGTTTTTTTTTTTTTTTTTTTTTTCCCAAGTCAGTTTTTTGATCAGTTAAAAACTTGGCTGCTAATTCTTTGATCTTTTAGGGTGAATTTTTAAAGCTGGGTTTGGTGTTGGGAACAAATTTACGGATTTTCAATGAAATGTTTAATAAACTCTAATAATGCTTTTGTTTGAATTGATTTCACAGATTATTTTTTAAAATTTCATTTTCTTTTTATTCCCTAATTGATCACTTAGTTAAATTTTACTTTTTTTTTCCTTTGGGGAAGGAGGCAATTTTAAATCATTTTTTTATGTGATTCAATTCACTCTTTATTTTATTAAAAAAATTCTCTTTTTAAAATTTCAGTATTTTTTTTCTTTTTTCTTCTTTTAAAGGGAGACCATTGAAGCAAGAAGGATGCTTGTACTAAAAGTCTTTGGGGTGAGGGGGTTTTTGGGGGGCGGGGACTCAATTGGACCCAACCAAACAAGTCACGGGTGGTGTGTGTGAAATACCGACGAAGCTAGTAGATATTATGTGAACTTGTCAAACTTTATTATCCAAAGCCACCCAGATGAAGAAGAAATGAGGCTTTCTATTCTTTCAAACAACCGCTTTTTAAAAAAAAAGAAAAAAAAAATGTTGGGTAAAAAAAAACAAGACCTTATGAGACTAGAAGCATGCTTTGAAAACCTATTAGGTATTATTATTATTGTTGTCTAGGGACAGATGAGGGGGCCCTGGTTTGAATATTCAAGTGCTCTTTCTGTAAAGAAACCTTTACAACAACCAAATTGTCGGGTGAGAAGTACATTATCAAAACATAAAACCCTGTGTACATGTCTGCTTTGCAAGTTTTAAAATAATATCGAAGCTTAAAGTAGGTATGTCACACCATCCCAAATGAGATAAGATTCATTATCGAGAGGGGGTGAGCATGGGAGCGTAGAAGTACGAAACAAAGCGCAGCAACACAACAAAGTAGAGAAAGAGAAAACGGTATGCTGAAAATGAGTGAATGCGTTCTATCAAAAGGGATCATCGGGTCATCCTAGTAGACGCCACAACAACAGAGTCTGTACATGTGAGAACCAGCAAACTACCATCACAGCAGATAAACAAGGGATCACGAGTGAGATTGAAACAAATTGAGCAAGAGGAGAGAGAGAGAGATGACTAAGAAGAACAAGAAGAAATGCCCCTCTAGTATTACTTACTTATACATAGAGGCTAAACCAAGTCTCTTAATCAGCCCTTTTTTGAGACTAAACCAAGTCACTAATAGTCCCCCCCCTGTGTAACACCTGTGGTAATCATTCACAATTCCCTCAAACTCTGAATAGCAAGTGGTTTTGTGCAGTGTGGTCTGGTGAAGAAGCATGGTGCTATTACAGAAAAGCAAACAAACGGTCTAGATTCATACACCAGTTTATGATATGTATATTGACTGAATTGTTTGTAAAAGGGTTGTGTATATATACATACATGCATATACTTATGTTGTATACATTAGTGGGAAATAGATTATCCGTATCAATATTACATATTTAAAAACTTGACCTAATTTTTTGTTTGAAAATTTCTGTTTGATTGATGAACCCATCTTCCCTTTGGAGATGGAAGGTGGTTTCAAATTACAAAGGAAAATAAAGCTAATTGACTCTAAACATGAAGCATATCGAAGTTCATCATTGTAAGTTATCTAATACTAATCACTAAGCACACTTGTACAGACAAAAATGAAGCCATCTAGACATAACATCACTATTGCTTGTAACCTTTTTCTTTTATGCATATATATCTTGCATCCACATGGTAGATGACACCCAAATAAATTGCTTGTAACAAATCAAATTAGGCTAGTTAAGAGAACTACACTAGCCTAGTTAGTTTAGCTTAGTTCGTTTCACGATCATTCACTATCCTAGAATCATCCAAATTCTCTCACACTTTCTCAAATTCATATATATTGTCCCATTTTCCTCAAGTTCATTCATATTCTCACTTTTCACAAAATTCAATTGTTGTCATCCCATTTTCCCCACCTGAGTTTATCCAAATTCTCACTCTCCCAACTTCATGTATTCTATCATCCTACTTTGTATATCACCCATTGTCCAGTTGGTTACCTTGGGTTCCAACTTTGTGCACGAAGTTGAGAGCATGTGTGATTTCCTTGAGTTCATGAATTGTCCAATGTCCTAGGGTTGAGAGCATTAGCTCGCTCTGACTAATAATCCCTCGAGGAGGAGGAGCAGCGGCAGCAGGTCTTTAGCATAAAAGCTCGCCTAGTGTATTATGATGCCAGGGGGCGGGGGAGGTTCTGGCTGGCAGACCGACGAGTTGAGTGAGGAAGGAAGTGACGTAATTTATGTACTATCAAGTGTGGCACTGATTGATAATACCGTGTCTCACACGTGTTTGGCTTGCTTGTTTTTGTGCCTGCAAACAATACATGAACGAAGAAGAGCAGAGAGCCTGCAACAACAGTGTTTTGAAAGGAAACACATTTGCAGGCCCTCTCCTCCATAGTTGTTGTTATTTCTGACAGAGTTGATTGTATACATAAACAAAATCCCTTAAGCTACTATACTCTAGAATGATTCTCAACACCATATCCCTGCCTTACAAGGTAGGCCCAATAAATAACGACTAACGAACTGTATCTGCACAATAACAATGTATGTACTTACATATGTACATACATACTACTTTCGATTATCTTCTGCTACAGTGAAGAATAACTAACAACCTTGGAGAATATTAACTGCACAGACAGAATCGTGACCAAAACCCCGTACAGAAGAGGAATTTGGTCTTTATGGAACTCTTTTGATCAATTGGGTTTTACTACATAAGAATCAACCCGAAACCAAAAGCTCTAGGTAGTGGTAGTAGTAGTAGTATTAGTTGGGCTGTCCAATTCAATTTCAGTTGTATGGTTATAATTATAAAATTTTAATGAAAATTTTACACTGTTGAATAAGACTAATAATAATCCATTCATTCCTTTTTGGTTTGTATTAGTACTTTTTTAGGGCTTTTATATCATTTAATGTTTAATTTCAATATTTAAATATTGCAATTAAAATTAAACATTTGCTGCTGATTTCTCATGAACCCACAACTTCCCACAAAAAGCTTAACTTAATTTTAACTTAATGAGCTATTGATTTGTGTTTAGTTTGGTGATCCCTTCCTTGGACCAGAAATCTAGTGTTTTTAAATTAGCATGACTGTTGTTGTATATGAAAAGATGCTCCAGACAAAACAAAGGGCCTACTATACCCCCCCCCCCCCTTTGTGTGGCACAAACAGGTCACAAGCAAGTGCAACTGAGTGGGCTTCCCCCTTCTATTAAGCTAAGTCAATCTGTATGGGATGGGGGCCCTATATTAAGAGCAAACTTAATACATTTGAGGGCTAATGCCCATTTTCATATATACCCAAAACATGACAATTTGCTGACAATTTGCTATTTATATGTAACCACCCCCCAAAAAAGAAACCCTGAATTGGGTTTGCATGTGTGTCATGTTATGAGCTTGGCCCCCGGAAAAATGATAAAATATATCTTCATGACCCTTGCATAATGTCAGGGCCACAGTGAACCAACAGTCACCAGCACACCAGTTTGTATGCTTGGTGGATGGAGAAGGAACTTTTTTCAGTTCCCTACCTAACCATGGTGGTCACCTCAATTGCTATTTGCAGCTTGGCAAACACTGAACAAGAGCTTGCTAGTTAAATGTGGCACTAGGCTTGACACAGTTGCAAGACAATGCCTAGCAAGAAAAATATTTTCGATTTTTTTTATAATTTACCCAAATTAGGATTAACATTTTTTTTACGCAATATGTTTTTAAAAAATAAAATGATTTAGTGGTTAAAATCTCTCCCTTTAACCAAAGATTATAAGATTCAAATTTTTAAAAATAAAAATAAAAATCATAGATGAAATGGATGAAAAAATAAATCTATGAACAATTTCTTCAAGTTACATGCCTCAAGAAAAAAAAAAACAAAATGGTAGTCCCAACCATGTTCCCCACAAAGCACCATTCTTGTGAGAGAAAAGGGGAGCAACTTCCCTCACAAAGAAAAGCAACATTAACCCAAGAAGCCACTTACCCTTGAAGAGCAATTATCATTGAGGAGCAAGTTTTCAAATGTTTGAGAAAAAAATACAAAGATACACTTTAGCCAAATCAAATATTTTTTATATCATTTAGAAAACTCTTATAATGTAAATATGAAATTGACCTTGCATTTTCAATTTGAAGCCATGATTAAAAAGTTATGATGAAAAAGAGACCCCTTGTAATTTTTTCTCAAACATTCAGGAAATTGTTTCCATGGACAATTTATTCATCTTCTTCATAAAGAAGTTGTTTTTGAGGGGAAGTTGACCTTAGAGCAACTTATTCCCCTTCTCCCTAAGTTGTTCTCCGAGGCAATTTAATCCCCTTCTTCTTCAAGAAAGTTGTTTCTTTTCTTTTCAATAAAGTTGCTCCATTGAGGAACATGGTTAGGATTGCCATTTTGTCTTCTTCTCCTTGAGGAAAGTCCCTTTTTGCTTGAGGCATCTAGCTTGAAAAAGTTGCAATAAGCTTTCTTTTCATACATTAAAAAATTAAAAATTTGCTAAAACAAATCAAACCCTATACTTTTGGTTGAAGGAAGAAATTTTAATCATTAAATCATTTTTTCCTTTGAAAATATTGTGCAAAAAGAATTTAAAATGTTAATCATATTTGAATACAATAAAAAAATCTAAAATATTTTTGTGGTTGGACATTGTCTTCCAATTGCATCAAAACTGATGCCAAATTTAACTCATAGCTATTGTTTAATGTTTGCCTTTGCAACACTCAGTGGCCTAATATGCGTTTGCACAATTGAGTCATAACAAGCTTCCAATGGATGGTTCACTAGTGGCCATTGGGTTCACTCTAGCCTAAAGCAAGCTCTCATTCGTAGCGATTCATTATCTTTGTGTTAAAATAATTAACACATTTATAAATCTGAATCCTGAGCTATAGACTCCATTCCAAATACGTGCAAGAGGCAAAATACCCCTTAATAAACTTTGTTTGTCACATTTTCAGGGTCGTCTTGTGTGCCTATTTTGTGCTCTCCATGGTGTTGTGTAAAGCTATGTTGGATGATTTCTTTTGTTCTGCAAAAAAAAGAATTTACATATTTTTTTGTTGTACATGGTTTGCTATCCCACAGCTGAGTTTGAACTGAGCACCTCTCAATAAAAAGCAAGAGTACCAACCAGTAGCATACATTTATGCACCATCAAACAGTAGTCATATTTTTTATTTTACATATTAAAAGGATCAAGCCTTGAGTGAAAAACTACAATTTAACACAGAGTTGAGCTCTTTAGAGAGAGCTCTTTAGGGGGTGTTTAGCATCTTCCATGTTCTACCACCATACACAATACATATCTACTCAATCCTAGGGTAAGGACTGAGTGAACTACCTAGGGCCTGGGAGTCTCCTGTGGGAGCTGAACTCCTAGAAAAACCTCATTCCAGGGGCCACAGTGAATCAGCAGCACCCACCAGCACACCATCCATTGGATGCCCATTATTACTCAGTTGTGGATGAACCTCAACTGAGTTAATATTTGGTTTAACCTTGGTAGCCAATTTTGTAAGAAATAGGAAAATATGTAACTGCTAAGTATGTAAATAAGTGCTATTTTTACTACCTACCTACTAACAACCTACCAACTGAGCTAACCACCATGATTAGCTCCCGAACTGGAACCCAACAGACAGAAAACTGTGTACTGGCCACTTACCATCCATCCTTCATGGTGTGCTGGTGGTTGCTGGTTCAGTGTGGCCAGGCAAAAGCACACTTCACATACACTAGAAAAATTCTACCAGTTCTGTAGAGAGTTATGTGATGAATTTATTCCCACAGTAACTTATGCAATGCAAGGAGGCTATTGATAGTTGGAATGAAGACATGGTGGGTCCTGAGTATTCATTCCATGGCTATCCTATAAGTCCTTTTTGGAGTGCAAAAGTGTGTTTCCAAGTATTTCCCATGGCTAAGTTATATAAGCTTTTTAAGTGCAAAGTGTTGGAGACTTGAGTGTGTGTGTTGTTGCTATAGTATATATATAATCCCTAATAATCATTTGTGTTCAGAAAAGCCAGTAATAAGGATGCCATAATTCTGACAGCACCCCACCAGGTTGGGAGAGTCTGGAGTGTTTATTTTGGACAGTCAGAAAATCCTTTCTTTAAGTCCTGGGCCCAAAGCCAAAAAAAATTGTCAAAATTTGAATTTGAGGGGATATTTTAGGGTTCCAACTAATTTCCTAAAAACTGAAGTTGAAGGGGGGGGGGCAAGAAGAATAGTGCAATGGGTTGGGTTCTTATTTGCCTCTTATAGAGGGCCACCTGCTTGTATCTTTAAATAGGGCAAGATGAGCCAATTTGGTCATCCTATGCATGTGCTCAAGGTGGGGTTATTCTAGGTAAACTTGTAAAGAGGGTCGACTTGCCACATCCGTGCTTTGCTTTTCAAACAAATGCATTTGTTGTTTCTGGGCACCTCCCCCTCCCTTTGTCGTCGTCATCACCCAGGTTCCTGATCACAATAAGATTTCACCCAACTATGACAATTGCCTTAGTATGTAAACCCCATGCACTTCAGCCTTCCTGAAATAATCATACCTTTCCATCCTTCCCGAGAGTCATTTGAAGTTTCGGACAATTCCTTGAAGTTGCCATTTAATTCTTGTAACAACTCTTGGTGATGGTGTTCTGAATCTCCCCAAAATACACTGTCCAACAACTGACAAACTTGTGTGAACATCATCACTTCCTTAACACCAAAGATCTCTTGTCTTCTTGTCTTTTGAACAATGTCTTCAGATTGAACCCAATCAACTAAAATTACATCTGGGAAAATTCTCTACGACTGTGATCACTCCCTACACTATATATTACAAGATGCGGGTGCAGTTCACTAGTCCGTATTTAGTCCTAATTTAGTGTATCAGTAACTTCATTAGGTTCTGATTAGATCTTATTTAGTGAAATTAGTGAATTCATTCAAAATTCAATGAAAGCACTGGACGAATCAAAACGAATTTCATTGTAGTGCTAATTTTCATGGTTATTAAATATAGAACTTCAGTGGCTAGTGGAGTTTCTCATGTAAAGTCCAAAATTTACTTCTTCACATTATCTTGATATCTACATTATATAGGTTGCCTTTAATTAACAAGGAACCCTATACTTTGATTTCATTAGGTCTTATTTTAGAAAAATGTCTTGCACTTAAAACCATTCACCATATAGCCTATGGTCAATTTTCACTTGAAAAAATAAATAATTATTCTTTTCAAGAAATTAATTCGATTAAAATTTTTGAAATCATCAATTTTCCATGATCTATTATGATATTGTCATATGAGTAGTGAAATTATTCAAAGTGTAACCTATGATAATTATAATGATTTTCAACATGTCATTTTTTTCCTCCCCATGCAACATTGTGACTTTTCCCAATGGGACATTGGGCAAACTTTTGAACGATCATTTATTATGATTTAAACCATACTATAAAAATATCCTAATCAAAGTTTGTGGGGGTGGTTGACAACAACACCCCAATAGATTTTTAATAGGGAACAAGAAAATGAAAAATGTGTTAAATTGGTTTGATCATCTTGAAGTCGATAGATAATAGACTATGAGCTAATACTTGTGATCCAAGTCTTGCAAGTGGTGGTGAATCAAAAATTTTGAAAAATTGAGAATATAGAGGTTATCGAAAAATCAAATAGCCACCAAACATTGATCAAAATCATAATTATGAGCTCCAAATTTGGCAAAAATTCATCAAAAAATACACTAGCAAATGTGATTCAATAAGTAAATTCAACTAAAAATTAACTCAACCCCAATATTGGCACCTCACAGATTTGGAAAAATAGGAGATTGAAAAAATATGATAAAACAAATAAATTGCAACTTGTATCTATGTGAGGATAAAATGGATCCATAGAGAAAGGATTGGAAGATGGTACCTATAACTATGGTTAGATGGAAGGTTGATGGATGAGAATATGACTAGAATCACTCTTTTATGGGGCCCATTGAAGTGCTAATGATTAGTTTTCATCCCAAATCATCCAAAAGCTAGCTTTAAAAGTTAATGAATTTTATCCAACTTTAATATACAATACATGAAGTCACTGAAGTTTTATATTTGATTGCTCAATATAGAAGGATAGTCAATTTTCTTAAAACTTTCACATCTCATCTATAGCCAAACTTGGCTAGATCATCTTATGAATGATGGCCACTTTAGTTATATTGCAACAAAAATAAACGAAACATTGGGTTGGTATTGAGCCAACTTATGTTATGAGGATTGGTAGCCCAAATAATATTTAATGTATTGAAATGCTTCCGAAGCAATTCCCACTCAGTAAATGGCGTAACCTTGGAACAAACATTCCAATTTATCCAAATTATGAGATTACTTAATATTACCTTCCTAAAGAAAAAAGTTTCAAATTGGCAATATTATTTTTAAAATGAAAATGCAATCTTCACCATGCATGCTACTATAGTGACCATATAGTGTGACCTAAAAACAATATCCAATATTTTCTATGGATGAATGAAAATAGGAACCCTAATTCAGCTGTGTAGTTAATGCCGAAGTTGTTGTGTTTCAAGGATGCCGAAAGTTCAATTAATTGTTTTTTTATTTTTGGCTTTGTTTGTTGTTTTACAGGTTATTGTGGAGTGGCTTAGGTGAGTTGGTTTTGGTGATGGAACAGGATCCTTGTTGCTCAATTGAAAAACTTTATGGGGAGTGTGAGTCATGGTTAAGGAAGACAATTGGTGCTGGACTTTCAAGAGAATGGAGCAAGGTGGACAAGAGGCATATATATGAAGTTGGTTGAAGATAGAAAGAAGAGGAAAATTTTCTTTTGGAGGAGTGGGAGAAGCTAAGTTCCAATTCAACTTTTTAAGAAGTGTGGCATTTGTTTGGATTTGGATTGTATTCGGTTGAGGATGAAAATCCTTCTAGATTTTTCTTTTCTTGAACATGGCGCTTAATCTTCCACTATGCCAAGAACGTCAGGATGGAATTAAGAGGTCTAGCATTTGCATTTTAGGGACTAGAGCAAGGGAAATGATGAATGAGTCTAGGATTTCAGGAGCAATTGTTGTGGTAGCATCATCTTTGACAATTTGGGGGTCTTAATGTGAATGTGTAATGTGGTCATTCTGAGAAGAGAGTACCTATGGGATAGTGGGAACTCTAGGGATTTTGGAACAAGAGGATACTATGAAGTGTAGAAGATCACACCCACTTGTTTTGTTTTTAAACTTTGTCCAACTTCAAAGAGAAACCATGTAATGATGTTGGGGTTGCACTTGTGGGATTTTTGTTGTTGAAATATGAGTTGCCACATTCATTAAACAACTAGTTGGCTCCTTGGGAAGAAATCTAAAGAGGTCTGATCCCTTGAGGTCCATAGAACTAGAATAACAAAGTTTGATGACTGGAAGGATTTAGATATAGAAATAACACCTGTAATAACCTTCTTTTTGCTACTTGGAAATTCCAACAAATCTTGTTGCATTTGTATTTTAAATGTTTTAAAATTTCCATCCCAAATCATCATACCTTTTCTTTTTGGTGACAATAGGTCTATAATGTTCAAAATGAAAGAATTTTGACATTTGATTAATGCATATGTACATTGCATATTGATTGAAAACTACATGCCAAGTCATTGCTAGCAAAGGTTCTTTGGCCAAAAAATTGGAGGTGTACTACATGTGGTATGATAGGGAGATCAGAACAATGATGTGTAAACCTAGATCTCCAAATGCATGGTTGTCCCTTTATGAGGTGACATTTTTGGGGTTCACACATGCAATGTTTGTGCCACATAAGTTCATAACATATGAATGCAACAATGTTTCATGCGAAATAATGAAAAAAATAACACAATATGATAAACATATGATTTCATATACGGTAGTACCTTGGTAGCTTTGACACATGCTTGTCAAAAAATTAATTAATTTTGAAATTTTCATTTTGACAAATAGAATTTTTTGAAAATGTAATAATTTCTTACATTTTTTATTTGGAAAAAATCTGAAAATTTTAACATTTCTAAAAATGATATTATTAATGTTGAGGTCGTCAAAGTAATAAGGAAAATACCTAACCTATTAAAGATGTAATTTGCCAAAAACAATTTGGTAAAATCCTAATTTTTGGAAAGTAAACATGTGGATTAAAAACATGGAAATTAAATAGTAAACATGTAGGGTAGAATTGCTCATCATCAATTGCTAGCTCATGATTGAATGTTTCTAGATCTTTCTCAATTTTTATTTGTTTTGAATGATGTAAAAAGTTAAAAGAGTGCCAAACTAAGCTTTAGATTATCTTTTTCAACTCAAAAAACAAAGGATCAACAAAAGAAGCACAAAGAATGTCAAAATCACATTTTGCGTTTGTTAAAAAAATGAATTTTTATTTTAGATATCATTTTTTTTCATTTTTTTTTTGCTTTGAGTGATTTGAAAAGCTATATAGGTGTGTCCAACTAAGCTCTACATTTTCTCTTTAAGCTCCAAATGCAAAGGAACAAAATTTTAAAAATTAAAAAAAAATGTGTTGAATTTTTAAATGTGAATTAAACCAGTGATCTATTTTTCCTTGTCTATTTAATAACCATATTTTCCTTTTTTTTGTTTTGAATTATGTAAATGATCATAAGTGCACCAAGTTGAGCTCTAAGAAAGCCTTTTGAAGTTGAAAGCCAAGAGAACAATGTCTTAGGATTCAAAGTTCTCGAAGAACTTAAGTGTTTGTTCACTAGCTTGTTTACCATAATACTTGAAAAATGTTGCAAATATCAATGAACACAATAATCAATGGATCATTCGAGGCGGATGACCTTCAAATCAAAGAGGTTTAGTTTGTAACTTGATATTTTGTGATTTTGACCATGTGCACACACTCAAAGTTGTGAAATAATGGTAAAGTGGATAGATACCTTTTTAATAAGAGCAAGTCCACCTATCTACTATCTAGTAAATTATGGATGAAGAAAGGTCAAAACATGCTAGTTCTACTTAGTAAAATGGTTTTGGCCCAAAAAGTTTTCACAAGATGGTGAGGTTGGTTAGGCACAAGAAAGCCTAACTTCTATTGTTGATTGGTTAGATGGTTTGATTGGTCTAGGTGGGTGCCAATTAATAGTCTTCCACCTTTTATAATCCCAATTTCAATTTTATGGGTGAATTTGGAAAAAAGTAAATAACTATTGTTGAATGTGAGAAACATTGTTGCATGGCCACATAGTGGGCATGGGTGCAGGCCAAGGGTCTTGAATGCTACCAGTACAAAAGGACTACCCCATGTCACCATTACGTCATCCTTCCCCTTGCCCTCGTAACCTCTAGGGCCTCCGTTTCCCTCCATGTGTAACAAACCTTCCATTCATTGACATGAGTTACGCCCGTGTTACCTATTTTGTGTAATGAACCATCGACATCCCCATCCCCATGGTACTCTTGTGCCATGCATGCCATACTACCATGTCCTCCCGCCGTCATGACATCGAACCTTTTTGCTTTAGGGCATCACCATTGTCCTTCGTCATTGCACATGTTTTGCACTTTGTATCACACAATCCTCCAACGTCTCCTTCGATCATTTTTTATGCGCCTATGCCCATTGTCAAATGCTCTCACAACAACTATGGTTTTTTTTCGGTGCCTTCGTCGTTGATTGATTACATCAATACAATTGCTATAGGTGCTTCTACAACACCCTATCTAGGTGTGTGCATTGCCTAATTCAAAGGCCCTACATTGCTTGTAATTTGCTTGTAGAAACTACATGTAGAAGAAGTTATTTCTACTTGGCAAGTTCGCATGCATGAATTACAAGTGGAAGATTATTTTTCAATCCCTTTCCAAAGATGCCAAGCACACAATTTTGTTCGAATGTTGTGTGCCTACATGTAGATGTCTCTTTCCTTCCTTCTTCATTGTTACCTTCATTAGTTTGGTCAAACTCTTCAACATCTTGCATCTCCCAAAATGATTCAAGTTCCCCCTTCTTCATCAAATAGATAGCAACTCCTTGATCACATGCTTCTTGAAGACGCTATTCCTTCATTCAATTTCAACTATGCTTAGCAACATTTTATGAAAGATCTAGCTCTTTGTGGTCCCTAAAGTCAAAAAGGTATGCATTGTTTAACAATTTCCCTTGTAACATGTACATACTATTAAATCTTCTTGTTTCCATGGTTTTTTTTGGTTTCTCGTCCTTTGTAATTTACAATTCATTTGAAACAAGGCATTCAATCAAATTACAGTTGTAGGTTTTCCCTTGTAACATGCATGCCCACAAATTGTCCCCATTTTGTGTTGACAATGTTTTTGTGGTGCCTCTATAGATCAATTGCACCACATTGTGTAACCTACAAATCATTTCAACAAGGTATTCATTCCTAGAGACCTCAATCTATCCTTTATAACATGCCCACAAACTATCTTTAATTTTTTATCTAACCTAAATTGCCCTATTCTATCAATTCAATGTTAATTGAAACATGATTTACAAAATGATTTTAATTCCAAGTAACATGTTCATGCCTTGTAACAAGCCCCCTTTTACAATATTTTACCTTGTGAATCCTTTGATGGAACTTGTTGAACGGTGTTGTAACTAGGTCCACTTGCTTAGATAATACAATGATCCCAATTTCATGTAACATCTCACAACATGTCCTCACTCATGAATTGTTGATATTATACCTTATTAGTTAGGGTATGTAACTTGTTTTGCCTTTTCCTATAACCATTCCCACTTGCCTTGATGTTGTCACCCCAATTATTTCATGTGACACCTAACAATATTCTAATGTTGTAACACAAATCGTTAGATGTTTGTTTGATGTTGTTGTAATTAGTCCCCTTTACCTTGATAATATGGTAATCCCAATTTGTTGTAACATTGGTATGTAACTTCTGATTCCATGTGATTCCTCCCGCCTTGTGAGCCATTTGATGGAACTTGTTTGATGGTCTTGTAACTAGGCCCACTTGCTTACATAATACAATGATCCCAATTTCATGTAACAATTCACAACATGTATTGGAACATGTCCTTATTCATGAATTGTTCATGTACCTTGTTCATTAGGGTATGTAACTTGCTTTGCCCTCTCTTGTAACCACTCCCACTTGCCTTGATGTGGTCACCCCAATTATTTGATATGGCATTTGACAATGGTCCAATGTTGTCCTTACAGGTCCACTGAGCCACAATTTGTAACTTGTAATTCATCTCAACAAGGTACTCAATTTATCCTCTATAACATGCCCACAATCTATATACAAAATCCTAGGTGTAACATGGATCACTAGATAATGTCAATCCCATCTTGTAATGTAGCTTTTAATTGTTTGGGGAAGTTGGTTTGATGTTATTGTAACTACTCCCCTTTACCTTGATAATATGGTAATCCCAATTTGTTGTAACATATAATAGTCTCTTCTAACTTGTGAAGGTTTCTTGTAACAATAAATGTAAAGAAAAACATTATGGAGAAGAGGGCAAGTGAAGAAGGTTGCACTAATGTTATTAAAACCTCAAATTATGGGAAGGTGTATGTGGATCAACATGAAGAAATTTTGGAAGTAATGATGGGACATGTTCGACAGGCACCTCAAGGTCCTTTTTACTATAAGGACATTTGTTGGTGGAAGGAATACCGTGTAACCCCACAACATGGTGTGGATGGCACATGCATTCAAAAGAAGGTTTATGTGGCATATATTCCATGGGACAAAGTTCATGATTTCTTGGTTGCGGAAGAAACAAGAGGGGATGTGGAGTGCAAATTCATCCAGAAAGACAATTGGGTCAATGAATATTTGAAAAATCCACGATGGAACAATTATTCTAGACGCATGAGGTAAACCCACTAAGAGTTAGTGGTCCGTAACATGTAACATGATTATACATGTTATTTCAAAGACATACATAAAACAATCATTTAACAATTAAAGCGTCAACTAATCTTAATTATCGTTGTTCATTAAAGTTATGTGAAAGCATTACACTTGTTACAATGTAGTACTTGTAGAACATAATGAACATATTATAAAGTGGGAATGTCAATTAGGCTTTATCAAACCATTTATTTCAAACATATAATATTGCATGCACATGTTTAGATTAATGTGACATGCTATAATACATTTTAGTTTACACTATTAGGGTTTATATGCATCCACCAATGTGCATGATGGCATTGAATTCTATGCAGGTATCATTGTGAATATGGACTGATAGATTCTTCTAGCACCATGCAAATCATGCTCCAACCCAATATGGCCTCAAAGAAAACCAAGAGGAAAATCAAAGGAAATGAGATTGTTAACCAAGGGCATAAAGGTCTTTGAACTTCCATGAAAAGCTGAGGAGATTCACAAAAAAAAGGGTGTTGTTATCCATTCACTTTAAACAGATTTTCTCTTCACCCAATAGTTGCTAAAGTTTTTTACCCCACTTTTCAACATGTCAACAAATTGGGTCTTGTTGTCCATGGTAATGTCAAATCTAGTTATAGGTCAACATTCTTAGCCCATGTATTAGAAGAAACCAGATCTTTTGTTTTGGAAAACCTTTGCATGGGCCTCTTTATATGTCAAGTTATGAACAAGAACAAATTTCAAGTTAAGGAGATCATGGAGAACAATGGAGACCTATTAAGGGATTTTTTTTTATGTGAGCAAAACATTCGCAACCTGGTAGGAAAGCTTGCAAAAGAAACCTACGAAAAAGATGAAAATGATGCAAAAAGTATCAAAATGTGGGTCATTGAAAATAGGGAAAAGGTTTTCTTCTACCAAAAATCTAATGTTCAAGTTGAAGGAAACTTGCATGATGGTAACATGCCTTTCACAATTGGCATACAAACTAAGTGGCAAAAGGAAATGGTATGTCATGGGCATGAAAGTGGTGTGTTTGTTGATGTTATGTTCGAAACAAACAACAAATAGGTAACCATATTTCTTTACTTTAGAGGTACATTGTTCCAATAACATGCAATATATGCAAATATCCTAATGTTCAGTGTGTGCATGTTGTAGGTCCTTCATTGTAACATATGTTGTTGTCTAGCTTCCATTTTAACATGTAACATGTTTTGTTGATGATTATCATTTTCGAACATGTAAGTGGTAATTTTGTAATTTATTTTTGCAATAAGTGGCATGTTATAAATAATATTCCACAATGCCATTGTAACTTGTAATTAGTAACATTGTCTTTTATATAACATGCCAACTTGGTGTTCTTGTGTCCATAGTTTCCATTGTACACCATGATGGTTTTCAATGAATGGCGTAATGGTGTGCCCATTGCCTACATAATCACTTCAAGCTACAAGACACGTGATTTGTCCCCTTGGATGGATGCTTTGAACAAAAACTTGTTGCTTGTTAAGGCTAATTAGCACCCTAATGCATTCATTGTTGATGATGCCTAAGCAAAAATAAACAACCTAAGGTACATGATGACACAACCGCTTCTACACATCATTCGTGGTTTTCTATCACAAATAACAACATTCAAAACATTACAACCAACCCAATTTAACTATCTAGATAACATATTTTAATTTTAACAAATATTATGTACCTATAATATCTTATATGATAAGTAGGGTTCATTGCATGCAACCACAACTTTTTGCATGTGAAGTTTGTGGGTTACATGGTTTGTAACTAGGTTCTACACATTTGGTAACTTTTCGCATTGCGAGTTTGTTACAAGTTACATTACTAAAATTATTTTATTATAATTGGAACTTCTTGAATGTACCCCTATGTTCATTTTACATAACTAAAGTTTGATTGCATGTGACCATGCAAGTGTGGCCAGGAACAAAATTATTTTTATGTTTGTGGCATGTCAAAAGAGCTTGGTTGAAACAAACATGCATTAAAATTAAGGATGTTTCTATTCATGCGATTACACTCAAGGTGTTGGGAAATATAATGTATAAAATGATCAAGAGTTGGATCCATGGGCAAAAGCTGAATTGGCAAGGGAAACAAATGAAATGCCCACTACTAATTCCTTTTGGAGTTACATACTGAATGACTACAAAAAACTCAAATGTGGGTGGTGGGTAATTGTAACTTACCTTACGCAAGGTAGGATACTAATGTGACCATTGAGAACTACCATGCAAATATGAAGGCCACCCTTTGTTCCTCCAAGGGTATATTCCATGGGAGACATGGATTAGGCAATACATGAACTAGTTGGTGATGTTTTATTTCATTATTAGTACTAGTCCTTGCAAAAAAACCATGGATTGTTTTAAATAGAAAACAAGAAGAAATTGACATTAATGTGCTCTTAAAAGCAGGGATGATTCTAGATGATTGTGTCACATTACCAACCAACAATTCTAGAATGGCATTAGTTACGTCTAGCAAGCGACTTCACAAAAAATATTGGGTTCACAACCCAAAATCTAAATGGGCATCTTGTGACTACCCATATGCACAACATGGGAACATTTGCATGCACCAAAACAAAGTGCTCCAACTTCTTCATCCTAAGTTTACGAAAGGTATGATAGCACACTACTATGGTGTTTTGAAAGGGACAGTTCATGGAGGTCTCCAAAGTCTCTTGAGTCTTACTAGGTAGCAATTTACCAAGCAATGTGCAATACACTCCACCAACGTCAAGGACCCCAAAAGCATCATCCAAGGTGGACTTAAAGGATAAGATTTGCCACCTTCAATTTGAGTTGTTGGAGGAAGCACAAGATAACAAATTGTTGATGGAACATTTACTTTTTTCATTGCAAAATATTAATGGCAAGCATAAAAAACTTCAACCAAAATTCAAAATGGAGTGTTACATCCTTTTCATAAGGAGTCAACTTTCAAATGCAACCTAGACAAAAATGGCTAAAGCTTAAAACGTCGTAGGGATTTTCTAGAAAGTGATTGATAAATGTATGAAAAGTGGGCATTGTAGGTCTCTAGTGTGTTACATGGTGCAAACGTCATGTGTTTAATTCAATTACAAGCGTTAGAATGTGCTTGTAACATGTGTTAAGACAAGCACCATAAACTTTTATTATGTGTACATGTTTGTTAATGAACATGGGTCCTCTATCATGTAACTTGTAAGTACATCATGTGCAATTACCATTAACTTCATAGTGAGTTGAAAACACAATAGTTATAAATGTTGGGGGTTATCATAACATTTGGCATGTTGTTATAGTAGTTTGTGTTAGCAATTTAATGCAACATTGAATGTTGTAACCTGCACAACAATCTTTTGAAGTTTATAATAATCAGTGTATGTCTCCTATACCTTGTAACATGTGAAATGTATGTTTCTTGTAACATGTAAAGTGTATGTCTCTTGTACTTTGTAACAGGTGAAGTGTATTATGTAACATTTGTTTGCTTAATCTAATGAACTACACTTAGTATTATAAGTTGCTTCAACCACCTTGCAGATTTTGGTTTAGTGCATCAACTTGGCATGTTTAATATGTAGAATGCATTAATACTTTTGGTAGAAGGCATCACTATTTTTGTAAATGGCATAAATATTTTTTGCAAATTTAACATCAATATTTTTTGTATAATCTATACCATTGAATACACAATGCACCTTATTGTCCTCATGTTTTGTAACACAAAACTTCTCTTGTAGCCTTATCCATTGTAACATGTGTGTTAGAGTCCCATAAATACAAAACCTAAATTAACACTAAAGGAACAAAATTTGTAACATGGTTTGTACATGTTACAACACACCCTCCAACATGTTATTAATTGAGTTGGTCATACGAGTTTGGTGGTTCATGCAAAAGAAGTTGTAACATGTTTGATTTGCATCTACTACCAATGAGAAAACAACATATTTATTAATCATAGGTCAAAATCACAAAAATACATCTTAGGCACCAAATCTTTCAAAAGGGCATTGATTCTAAATTTTTAGAAAATAAGCTACTAGACAAGATGAATTTGTAGTGTTAAAATGGCATGCTAGAGAAGATGTCAAAGTTCAAATCCGTTGCAAAACTACTAAGTTTTGTCACACTATGGGTACTCAATTTCTACCATAGTTTAGCATAAATTATCAAAATGTCTATACAATAGTCAATGCTCAAAGATATTCAATTGTCAAGTTTGTTTTTGATTAACCATGACTACCATCATTGAACTTTCATTGTTGTCACTTTTGTTTTTGAATTCCCATCCTGGCTATGTGACCCTTATTACATGTAAGCCATCAAATGCATCAAAACAACTTATGTCAAGGTCTAAGAGATTCAAATTCTTAAAGAAGCACAATAGTTGGTCCATATCTTTAGATGCAACGAAGAAGGCTTGTGGCTAACACTTTCACCTTTTGAATTCACTAATTGCACACCTCTATAAGGCCTACAATTGGTAGAACCTTCGTACCTTGGTGGCTTTCCCAAATCCCCCATAGAAATGCTAACATGTTTTGTTGGAACATGCCAACTTGGGGCCATTGGAGAATGCCAATGAGGACCTAGATTCACCAACTCATTGTAAATGCACATGTGTAGATCGAACATCAATCTTGCTCAATAAGGTGTGAACAATTGCCTACTTGTTCCTACTAGCCAAAAAAGGCTCATTTTCATTTGTGAACTGGCTCGGACTATCTAGAGGTGTATAGAAGGTTTGTACTTCTGCAACTTCTTAGTCTTCATATTTTTCAACAATGTTAGTACACTTTAACATCTCCCACACTACTTTCCAAACCTTAGCAACTTGTCTTTGAGTGGCCTTTTTACTATTAGATCCTAATCCCACCATAGCTATAGATCAAGCTTTCTCATTTAATCAATGAAACGTTGCCCCTGCAACAATTGATCTTTGTGTGCATTCAAAACTCAACCCTAATTCTTGAAGCAACTCCTCCATTTATTCACAAAAACCTTCAAATCAATCACACTCAACCCAAACCTTCTAAAAATGACAAGCATATTTCCATATGCGCCTTCAATTGTGATTTTTTCACATTGAAGCTTACCTCCTACCCCAATTTGAACCGATTATGGGGAAATGCCCCTCAATAGTTAATAGAGCAACCTTAAACACATGTAACATGTAACAATGATAAACACTAATACAACATACGTAACTTGTGATCTATGTTACTAACTTATAAATGTTACAAGTCCCTTGTTAATGTAATACTTAGGTTATGTTACTTGCTTCACTATTACATATTATGGTTTATATTTGTTACATGGTTACATGTTACATTAAAGGTAGATGTTACATGTGTAGTTTAAGTTACAATTTAATAATAACAAGGTGCCCACCCTAAACCCTAAACCTAAAACTAAGAAGAAGACTACAAAAAAAAACACCAAGATAAATTTAGGGTTTCAGTCAAAGTTAACTTCCTCTAAGGGTGTTTAATTCAATGCCCAATTGTTCTCTTCCTCAACAACTGAACGCCTTTTAAAACTATACCTTCCAAAATAATTTTGTCATTACCTATAAAAGTGCAAGGACATTGCAAGAGAAAATTCCATGCATAGTAACATACATTAATTACATTGGATTATAAGTCCCACCACATTGCAATTATATTATGTTATACACCACTACCTTACAATTACATTACATTACATGTCATTAACATACATGCTAATAGAAGCATCATCTCAATTTTGTATGCGCACATACTAATGTAACATGTAACATAACATGTCTCAAAATGCTATGGGCACAAAAACATGAGTCCTCAGTTTTTTTTACAAGGGGCATTACATATTTTGACATTTTTTGTCCTACCTTGCGCAGTTTTGCCAAGGGCCTTGGGTGTTTTACATGGGGCTATAGGGTCAAATATGGTTAAAAGGGCAAGCTGTTTACTAGGTTTAATGACCCTCTTGCTCTTTTTTAGAGTCTTTTTTGAATTGCTACCTTGATTCTTGTTTCAAATGTCATCCAAGATGGCTTGTTGTGCTTTTACATCTGTTACAACAATTGCAACACCATGACCAAATTTTGTGTCCCCTACAAGCAGAACATGTGGAGGAACATGGTCTTAATTGGTTTTAATGATGTTGAGGACTTCATTCATCTACAACACCAAGCTCATCAACAAAGCCATGGATGATGTTGTTTTCAGTTTCCCAAGCTAAGACTTGAAGCCATGTCCCTTGCAATGCACACCATCAAACATTGTTATAGAAAAACCTTGCTAATAAATGGTTCATGCTTGTTACATATCCAATAACATAAGCAAGTTACAAAAGGTAAAAGAGCATGGGAGTTTACATACTAATTTAAAGGCATATAGGCAGTAACTCACCAACTATCTTAATGAAAAAGATTGCGTTCTTCAGCTCTTCACATAGGTGGCAAAGTTTGCAACAACTTGATGCCCACATTCCCAACCATTTCTTTGATTATGCACCTTGGGAATAAAAACTCCACCTTCATGAAGTCCTCAAAGTTCCCATCACCTAGCTTTAGGCCTTTAGAAATAGCCCATGTTTTTCGCACATTCTTTGAAAATTGCAAAGTTGATGGGTCATCATGGTGCCTTAATATCGAATCAAAGTGAATGGTCCTCTTCTCCTCAAGTATATACAAGGACCAATGGTTCCAAGCCAAATAAAAGGCAATCACAATATTAATAGAATTTGTATGGTTCTTGAAATTTTTCTTCCCCCACCTAGCCACCCCTCCCCTACTTTTAGCATCATTCCTTAAACAAGAATAGGCTTGTGAAGTCAATAGCAAATATTCATTCCTATTTGATGTTACATTCGTTGCAAATGTGTGTACAAGCATGAAATCAAGCCATGTGTCACTTAATTGTTCCTAAAAATGAGTGAAGTCCTCAACATCATTAAAACCAATGTCAATTTCCATGTTCTTCAAACCCTTGAAGAAAATAATGTAATCAATTGTCTCCACGTTTTCACCTTTTTTCAACTCATTCAATATATCATCAACCCTACAAAGCCCTTCAACACATTAAACTAAATGTGAAATAATTGTTTAACAAGTTACATAGTAAGTCATGTAACATGGTTATAGTCAATGAATACATTACAAATTGCAGTTGTAACATCAAGGGATAATATTGGAAACATGATAGTTACAAAATTAGAACATATGCATATGCTAGTTACACATTCTATTATAACATGATCAAACCTATTTCAACCTATGTTATAAACCAACTCAATAGCTCATGTATGTAATTAACATATTAGTAGATATGCAAATAACATATGCATATACTAGTTACACATTCATGAATTTGCGTAATTGTTTTGTGTAATTATTTTGTGTAAATGTGATTTAGCATTTTCTTTGATGACTTCTTAGCTTCTTAACACACATCCATGATTGTAGAAATTAAAGGCACCTTAATAGAGGGTGGGGTAGATACCTTATGAATGGGGGGAGCTAGTGCCTAAATAGAGGGTGGAACTAATATTTTAGCAAGTAATGGTTCTAACACCTTTGTAGGGGTTGGTGTTGGTACATCAATAGGGATTGGATATAAGATTTTGGTAGATGGTAGCGCTGGGATGTTATTATGGAGTTCCATGGCCACTTGTGCAAGGGAGGGACTTGGCACTTCTAGTGAGGATGATGCTTTCACCGCAACATGTGAATCAATGGGTGGGGGGCTTAATATCATGGGATGCAATTGTTGTAGATGGGGGCAATGGTTGAATCAGAAATAACCCATCTGAGAAAAAAGCTGACACACTAAGAATAGGTGGAGATTTTGGTTCAATTAGGGGTGGGGTTGGCGAAACTTGCTCTTCTGTTGCAACAATTGCTGAGTA
>Ga0209611_10005208_pt1 | contig 21939 bp, 17 predicted proteins | sample S1TSphgellanicum_3_FD_187693 | JGI IMG/M metagenome (GOLD analysis project Ga0209611, IMG submission 187693) | Host-associated microbial communities from peat moss isolated from Minnesota, USA - S1T2_Fc - Sphagnum magellanicum MG (SPAdes) (version 2) | ecosystem: Host-associated > Plants > Peat... | reverse complement strand
TTGAGCCTGACATGCAATCGAAAATTGGTTGGTTAGAAAATGGCCTTTTACTCCTAATGTTGAAACTCAAAAAGATGAATGGAAAGATCAGTAACTATCGTAGAATATAATTTTTATGCCTCCACCTCCAACTATAAAATGTTAAATGTGAGTTTTCAATCAATTCAAATACAAAAAATTCAATGTCTAAGATGGGAAAACATTCACCTAAGATAGAAAGTTGCCTTGTGGAGCCAGTTATCAAAAGTTCCATTCAAGAATCCTTGTTTTGGGGATTTCACTGTTTCCCTCAACACATCGGATTGGTTCCAAAGTTTCAACCAAGATACCTTTTGTTCATTTGAGACCTGTGCAAAAGCTAGCATCTATAGTTTCTCAATAAGTATTTTAGGCTTTGATTTCATATTGTAGTGGACCTAAATTTGTTTCAAGAATTTGAGACCAAGAGCAGGGTCATAAATTGGCAAATGTTTTGTGAAGGTGAAGGTATGATCTTTTCAAACTTAATCCATCGCCTTGTCCATAAGTGCCTACAGTCTGGAAGGTGACCTCAATTTCTCATTCGAAGCTTCCTCATAATAAAGCTTTACAGTCATGTCTACTGTAGTCGAAAACTCACCTTGTCCTTTGACATGCATCACAAGATCTATACTAATCATGCATGTCCCTATACATAGTTGGCCACCAATATCCAGCATCCAATATCTTCTTCTGCATTATTTCAATTACAAAATGCCCTCTTGAAGGTCCTTCATGCAATTCTTTCATCACCATCTGTGCTTTCATTATTAAACATCATCGTAGTTTGTTGTCTTGGCCCATTCTACACAATTCACCATTCTTCAGTGTAAAAGGCTTTACTCTCCTGACTAATCTCTATTTTTGTTGCACTAATAATGTGCCTTCAATCTACGAGTTTGGTGATATCAATATCGATGCTTCAATATACTTGTGTTTGATCAATTCCTAGGCCTTTTGATATTCCTCTGTCCAAAGAAAAGTCTCTATCTTTCTAGTTAGTTTACTAATAGGTGCCATAATAATAATAATTTTTTTTGTAAAACATTTGTAAAACTATGCCATCCCATTGAATATTTGAATCTGTTGGGGATTCTTAAATGTTGGCAAGTTTACTATTTCCTATATTTTCTTTGGATCTTGTAGTTTCCCTTCTTTGGAAACAATAAAACCCAAGATCATCCGTAAAAGTACCATAAATGCACATTTGTTTGGATTCAAACTAATGCCATACTCTCTGCACTTTTGAAAACATAGTCTGAGCTTTTGCAAATGACTCTCCATGTCACTATACACTATAAAGTCATCTAGAAATATCTTCATAAAATTGTCTAGATACTCTCTAAATGCTTTGATCATAGCTCTCTAATATGTTGGAGGTCCATTTTAAACTTTAAACAGCATCACCTTCCATATAAAAGCCCCTTAGTTTGTAACAAATGCAATCTTGTATCTGTCCTTTGGAGCTATAGATATTTGATGATATCATGAATATCCATTTGAGAAAATATGCTTCATACCCTACTACTATGTTCAACACTTCATTTGTGAAAGGTAATGGGTATGGATCCTTCTTTGTGGTTACATTTAGTATTCTAAAATCTATACAGCTTGCCATTTTTTTGGTTATTACTATTATGGGTGACAACCATGTAGCTTCTTCTATAGATTCAATGAATCCAACTACTAACAACTTATTTATATCTTGTTTGATTGCTATAACATAATTTGGATTTAATTTGTACTTGGCCTGATGTGCCGATGGTGTAATAGTGTCCAACTCAATTCTATGCAGTGTTAGCTTTGGTGGAATCCCTGTCACATCTTTGAATTCCTTCAACAGTTGTTCCATTTCCAACACCTTACTTGTTTCCAGCTATGCATTAATTTTTACCATTTGTGGTTCTACATCAATTCCCAAATTGAGTTTCATCAATTATTGATCTTTAGTTAACGTCCATCTAGCTATCTGCAATCCATGTGATTTGATTTTTACTAGAGTTTCATCCATTACAATGCTCCCTAGTTGATGTCTATAGTACATCTCAAGATACACCTTATCTTTCAAAGTTACTTTTAGCTCATATTTATTGCCAAGTATCTTTTTCTTTGTGTTTTATACTTTAGATCCCATTCTAAAATATTAATCTTCACATTTATATCCATGATCCCCACATTTGTGGTTTTCATAGATTGAATTGTCTCAGGTAAATTAATTATTCCTATGGAAAACAATTATGGCTTTATAACAAAGATGATATATTTTTCTTCATCTATGATGCCATTTTAATAATCATAACACAGTAACACTTCTGGTCTTCTGACTTCACCTCCCAAATGTTTGGTAATTATAATTGTTTTGATTGTCCCATTCCCTTGTATGGTAATGGTGTTACTTCCCCAATTATGTGCCACTTTAGCATCCCTCAACCATGCTCTCCCCAACAACATGGAATAACTAGAATCTACCACACTATTATAAAGTATAATAAATGTAGTTATGTAAAGAATGTCATGAACATATATCTTCATATCTCTAATCAACCCCACTAGTTTTGTGGTTGTTTGATCTGCCATCCTCAAATTATATGGTGCAGGTTTAGGCTTTGGAAGCCCCAACCTCAATCTCAACTATTCAATGATAATATTAACTTCAGAACCTCCATCCAACAACACATCCTCTATTGTATTCTTCCCAAACTATACTTGGATAATTTCCATATGATTACTTATTGCTACAGCAATTGTCCTTATTTCTGGTACTAAAGAACCAACTTGTTTATTTGTGGTTATTTTATTTATATTCTGAGTTTTCTTTGGTTTCAACTTCTGCCAAAGATATCTCTTTAGCTCAAGAGCTATATTAAACAATTGTCCTAAGTTTAAAATATAACTAGTTTCTAGCATCTACTTACCAATGTCCAGAAAAATCTCTTCTATTGTGATTAGTTTCCCTTGTGAATTCACTACTTCTTGAAATTTCTATGTGTCCACAAGAGTAGTATTTAACATACCCAACCAAGTTGTGTTCCATCCTTCCATGGATGTGGATGGCCCATCTATTTGGGTTTGTGTTTTTTGAATCTGTTAAATTGTCTCTAGCATTGACTACTTCAACCATTTTTCTTTCTCCCAATTAGCAAGACTTTTTTTTTTCTTGGCTATCTATCCTTGAACACATGTTATTCAAAACTTCACTTGTGGTAACATTAACATCCACCACATTTATATCCACAATGACTATTTGTGTCTCAGCAACAAGTTGAACCTTTGCTACTATCATAGATATCCCATGAAACATTTTTTGCATTTCAGCAAACTTTGGACAATTTGTCATTTTATGTCCATTCAAACCATAGATGTGACATACACATGAAGATATCTTCTAAGTTTTTTGACTTGGTTGTGTTACCTTTGTGGTTGCCACTGTGGCTCGCTATTTCTTCTTTTTATATGTCTCCACATTGTGATTTGTCATCCCACAATTTGTGTAATGTTTATTAGTCTTCCCTATATTACTTTGTGTTTTTGTTAGTGCTACCTATTTGGTATTTTATGGTATTGATAGTGCACTCCTTGCTTCTAGAATAATCATACTTTCTTCACATAACATTGTTGCCTCCTTATGCTGTTATAGTGTTGACTGTTTCATTCTTGCAATTATAATTTTGAGGTATGATTGCAAACCTACTTTAAACACAATAGTTAAAAAATTGTTTGTGGTTAGTATTTATAAACCATGAGCCAACTTTTGAATTCATTCATAGTAAACCTCCACCCTCTTAATCTCCTCATGCTTCATGTTCTTCAGCTCCATGTATATTTACTCATCATTTTTAGTCTTTTGATGATGTTTGCAAAATGCCTATGTAAGCTCTGAAAAAGTAAAATTAAGGAATTTTGACATGTAATTATGGCACTAGTCCGATGTTGTATCTTTTAGTGTATAGCTAAACACATTAATGGTATACTCTAACATCCATTGAATTCATCAGTAGTTGATTTGTAGTCATGTTCACATGAGTAGTCATTATCAGATTAATAAACACCATTTGAGGTATGCCCATAACTCCAATAATAGTTGTTGGTAGTGCTAAACTTCAACTCAAATTCTTATTGGTGAAACTCCACCTAATCCGCTACCTAATTTTGTTACATATCCAATTAGTACTCCCCTTTTAACAACATCTATGTTGGGCGCAACAAACATTTCCACTCTTGTGGTTGTTATACTAGCATCAAGTGATTGAGTAACTCCTATTCCAACATGTTGTTTCTGAGTTTCAACAATTGCTGCTTCTAACACTATTGCTAGAACTATGTTGATGCAAGATCAACGATGTTCTAATCTACAGTTACCCATTGGTATCCACTGTGGTGCAGTATGTGGATGTGAATACCCTTCTAGTTTGCCACTCTTGGTTTAAATAGATAGAGAATCTGTTGATTATGTGGTCCCAATTAGTTTCTCAAGTCCATGCCTTTAAATTTGTTTTGGACTACAAGAATTCTTGGTTCTTATTCCTATGGTTGATCTATTAATGTTTTTGCCACATTTTGTAACTCCACATGCCTAACAATACTTACTCTAATGTGAAAAGGCACAAAAGGACAATCCATGATTACATGTCCTTCTTCCTCATAGAATGCACAGACCCTTGAAAATAACCTGATCAACTCCGAATCCACAAATTCATGATCTCGTGTTTTGACTATGTACTTTGTTTGATCCAACTTTAGATTCCTTTGATGTGAGTATGATTGTGCTATTTCATCCAATGCATTCAGTTGTGCCTATGCATATTCAAGTGATTATGGGTAATTTATTTTAGTTTCTTCAAACACATTAACACCGGTGTTTCCATCCACCTCCTAGTGTTCCACTGGTTCATAGTAATTTGGAAATGTAGATTGATACAAAAACCTGGGTTGTATACCTCTTGTAACATCCTTCCCTTGGTTAGTCACCGACTCTAGACTTGAAATTTCCTACAGCTGATTAGGCACTATAAAAGTCCATGTTCTGTCTTGATCTGTATGATTTTAAACCACCTATTGTGGCTAAGAAGTATAGTGCATTCGTTCATTCGGATGAGTAGTCGACTGCATCTCTCTCCATGGAGATCATTGTTTGTGTCATAACCTTAGCCTTGGGCTTGCGACTAAGGCAAGGGCTTGCAAAGGTGCGAGCCAAGAGTGAGATCGGGAGTCACATTTCATGCTCCCGGGCGTGCAGAAAGTGTGAGGGAATGAACCTCCACACTCCCAAATGAGCTCTCACTTTGGGAGTTGGAATCCTAATGGACTCTTGAATTTTTAGAGGGCAATTGTAGGGGTCAAAACTCATTAGATTGAAGAAATATTTATATCAATGGAAATCTCTTGGAACTTAAATATCTAAAATGGGCTCGCACGACCCATTTGGGTACCTAAAACACAATTTATGGCCAAAAGAAAGGTCGGGAGTCAAGTGGCCAATTGACTTCTGACCATTAAAAGTTAGGAATCTCCCTTATTCCCTTTTGTGCAGGTAGCATGCCACATATTTTTGGAAAGCTCTTGACGAGGGCTACAACTTTGTTTTAAAAATCATGTTAATCGGAGGTTTGCACACAAAGTTATGAGTCTCCAAAGTCATGAGAGTCCTAGTTTTGTGAATTTTGGGACTCCAACTTGGGAGTTTCGAGACAAAAATGACATTTGGGTGCTGGTCCCGTGGCCATGCACAAAGTATACTATAAGGGAGAAGGTGGTGGTTTCCCCCAAGTTCAAACTATGGTGAGTCTTGTGAATTCATGTTTAGTCGTGGCTTGTCCATGCACCAAAAATGTTTTAGCTATGCACTAACCAACTTGTTACTTGGTTTGTGCAAGTCCGTGTGAGTAATTGAGTTGCTTGTCAATCTTCCTAGTCCCCATCCCGGAGCTACAGCATGCCCTTCTATCCCCGAAGTGCTGTGAGCTAGGGAGCACGCCCCAACTCCTTCTCCTTCTGTTATTTTCACCTCTGGACTTGGAGTGAGTCCATCAAAGAGCTTGGGGGTGCATTAGTCTGAAACTATGCCTTCTCTGAAGATCCCTAATCCATATGTCCTGTCGTACCACTTCTTGTAGTAGAAACAACCTGTGCCCCACATGCCTTTCTTCTGTTCTCAAAACTTATATGTCCAACATTAGATTCTAATGTGGGGTTTTTATAAGTCTTGCATACTCCTCTCCATTTTCAAGATTGTCTTTTTTCTGACTTTTAATAATTTGCCGAGTTGCCTCATTCCAATTGTCGTTGTAAATTCTAATTCACCATTTGATTCATCTTGTTTCAAAATTGTTCATCTTCAAAGTCTATAGATTGCTTTATAGTCCTTTTGACGTTAATTGTGTAGACCTTTGCTTTTTAACATATCCTTTAAAATTCTGAATTGAAAAAAAAATAACACTATTCGTCTAAACATTCTCATCTACAATATACAACAAAATTTGTAGAAAACCTTCCCATTATTAAAAGAAAGAAAAAAAGAAAAAATCCCCACAAGATGGTCACCAAATGGTAGAAGTGAAATTTAAATTCCTAAAAAACATTTCACACTATTATAATAATAGATTTGCATTTCACATGCATATGTTCACTATTTATATCTTAAGTTTCAACAAACTTAACACTACCATTCATTCCAACATCATATTCATGGTTATTGTATATAACCAGAACCTACACTTGAGAATACATAATAAAAATCTCTAAAAACAATATTACAATCCATTTCATCATAATCTAATACTACAAAAAAATTCATGCAAAAGATGAACATAGAATTCATTGTAGAAGTTTGTGCTTTCTTGTATACAGCAATGGGCATGCAGCTTAGTTGCATATTCTTCTTAGTGATGCAAACTCACCTTTTCCTAGTGACATGTTCCTAGTGATGCACATTTTCTTCATGATGTTATCTTCTTCTTGATGACACATTGCTTACTTGTGATGTGCTTCTTCTTGTGACACACACAACAAACCCACCTCTTTATGGTGATGACCTTGTTTCAAACCACATGACTATCACTTCCTAGTGACAAACATCCAAGAAAACCAATGCTTCTTCTTGCTTCTTGATGATGAATTTCCAAAAGAATTGATGCTTCCTAATGATGAACATCAAAGAAAACCAACACCCACATGTTGTGCCTCTTCTTGGTAATGAATGTCCAAGAAAACTTGTGCCCACAAGAAAACATGAATCCAATTTACAAGATAATCCCATGTTTTGTTGAAAAAAATCCAAAACAACACTTAAAATTTGTGCTATATCAAAACATAGTATGTGGTTTTCTATTGCAAGTACTTATAGCTCCTCCTACTCTTCTCTAAACTTCATGTTTCATCTTTCTCTCCCCTATTTTCCAAAACTCTACCCTTTTGAACTATCCCAAATCATGTCATCATGATCAAAACAATAAAATTCAAAATTCAAACTAACAAAGTTCCCTTATCAATCCTATCCTAGCTGCCTTGTTCATCCAAAATCACATACTCATCCTACCCCTTAACACATGCCACTTATACTAACATTATTGCAATGTGGGAATCCATTGTTTGTCCTAAATATCCCCATTTTGAATGGCATGCTCGGGATTACATGTTCGGGATATGTGGAAATTATAGTGTGGACAATTTGGCCCTCTATTCAAATGAGGAAGATGGCACCTCACCTATTGTAGTTTGATGGAAATGTTTCAGCATGGAGAAAGTTCTCACTTAAAAAGGGGAGGAAAAGAAGAAATTGAAACTATTACACATGCAAATTAATTTTATAAAGTTTTTTTGGTATTTGAAACCAAAGTTGCAATACTTTGTACAACACAACTTTATTGCCATGTGGCAAGATCAACAATTCAAAAATTGCCTTCAACATTTCTTGGATGACAATATGGTGTGAATAATCGACTTTGTTGAAAATTATAGCTTCAAGATCTAAAACAAGGTGCAGTCTATGCACTAGCATAATTATCAATGCACAATACTTGTGCATATTTCATGGATGAGGAATTCAAATCCTGACCTAGATGATGGGAATTCAAACATTATTATGGGGTATTATTTTTATGTCTCTAATGATAAAACCCATGACAATTATTTTGTACAACATTATTTACTTCTACATTTGGAGGATATAGTGAATGGTGGGTTTAGGCCCAAACGACATTGGATCCGGTTTTATGGTTGTGCTTCCCAGTTCAAGAGCAAGATACCTTTTTATTTTGTGAGTCGTCACCCTCATTCAACAAGTGGATGTTGTTTAGTTTGGAATTTCTTTGGATCAAGAAACAAAAAAGGTCCCCATGATGGTGCTGGTGTAGTAATGAAGAGGTTCATTAAAGACATGCTCAACTTGATGTGGAAGGGATTCGGCTTGAGAATGCACAAGTGGTGGATTTACTTCATACTTGTCTAAGTACATGCCCATAAATGTCTTATTTTGGGGACTAGAGTCCAATAATGCGCACATTTTGGCATGTCAATCCTACTAATGTGGATTGAATCATTGAGTACAATATTGATTCAATCAAAGGCACAAGGGATGTGTATTATATTCGGTCTATTGGGCCTATGGATGTGAACAAACTACTAAGAAAAACCTTAGCTTGTTTTTGTTATTTCTATGTTGATCCTAACTTCTCCGCATGTGAGAATTTGGCTTGGATTGAGCATTGGCAGGTGGAGATGTTAATCCTAAATTCTATGGATATGTATATGGTGCCATGAAAACCACATTCCAAGAAGATGAGTGGGATGAATATGGGCTTGATGGTGATCACCTTGCTGCCTGTATTTCACTAGGAGATAATTTTGTTGTTTCTATTGAAGAAGGAAATGAAGAAAGGGTAAACTTCTACATTCTACTATGCACACAAGCTTGCTTTGTGATTGATCAACCTTTCACTTGCCCATAGGGGCAACAATTTTGTGTAGGTGACACAACTGTGAATGGGAAATACTACCAAAGTTGGGGTACATTAGGTTCTCCATATGTTTTGTTGAGTAGCTCCAAGGTTGCTTATATTCATGTTTTTCATGTAAGGGCCATAAAATTCCCCATGTTGCCATTAGATCATAGGGTCTAGGGCAATGAGTTGGTTTATAAGCTTTTTGTTCTTGCAGAAGATGGCATCATGCATATTATTGCTTCCATTGAGTTGTAATGGATTATGATTTCTAGCCCTTTTGTTATTGATAAATTGGACTATATTTCCTTTTTCAAATTTGTACTTACCTCTTACTCAAGTGTCCATATGCATTAATCCATATATTGAAAATAAAATCATCAGTTATTGTCCTTAGTTTCTAGGTTGTTATATTTGGGTTGCTTCTTCCATAAATAGTTGGCCCATATACAAAATTCAATACATACTATCACAAGCATTGTTAGAAATATCCTATTCTTGGGGTGTGAATGTTTGCTTGGCTTTCTTTTCAAACTACAAATCAGAATTTTCCAATTTGGTGCAAGATCACATTTGGTGTTCCCAATGTACCAACATAAGTTTTGTTAGCAATTTCCATAGTTTGTAAGGATTACTAGTTTTGTGGCTCATAACTCATGTCACATTGGGCAAAAACTAATTTTTTGGCTTGTTGATCATGATGGACAGGTGCAGCATGGTGTGATTAATTCCATCAATATTCAAACAATCATGGATCATCTAAAGCAACGTCCATTCTTGTTATTTGAATGAGTATGCATATGGAGGAGGTGGTGGGTGGGTGGGTGGGTTGGGGGGGTTCTGATATTTATCTTTGTTTCAAAAATAAGTTAATTCAAAGTAGTTTGGCTAGTGCCATGATTCAGCTATCTTCCCCTTCCATGGCATATGTGTTTGCTTGACTAGTTGTGTCTACATGGATCCTTTCAAGAGTCTAAATTGATTTGCATAGCTTCCTAATAGTCTATAAGAACTGATCATATATTGAAATGAACGTGCGCGTGATTGTGGATCATGACTTGCACTATGTTAACAATGCAATCTCGATGTTAATCTGATCCACATTCTTGGACCTCCCTGGTACAATATACCAAGGGAGTTAGACAATGTGCTTAGGTATCCATGATCCAGCCTTTAATCTTTTCCCTCACTCTAATCATGCCTACATGCTTGTTGCCATTGTTCATAGATCTTGTTGTTGGATGTTGTTTGTTGTTTCATGAGTGAAATTCTCGACTTGGTCAATTATAAATTTTCTGTTCTAGTTAGTTGTGAGGGAATTGGGAGAATATGCATAGACCAGGAGTTTTTGGTCTTCAACATGTTCTCACTTGTTTATTGAAGGGACATGATGGCATCCCCCCATGTAGGTTCAAATCTTTGAATGGCATTGGTTGTCATCCAAAGTTTACAAATTGCAAGTAATAGATTCCAATTTTTTGTCTATGTTCTGCACAAGGTATAACTTCTAGTGTCAATCAACCATAGTCCAATTGGAATGAAAAACCCTAATTTACCCAACTAGCCATCATTCTATGAATTTGAGGCCATGCCAATTGTCTTATGTCTAGATAATTGAGTTATGTATACAATCTTACTTTTTTTTTTCTCTTGAAAACCTTTTTAGTTTGTTGTTGGAATGTAAGAAGAATGAATGCTTGGCAGGAAGGTCCATAATTTACTAAGATGGGAAGATATTGGCAAAAATGAAATCCCAATAGCCTAATAGTGTGAATAAAATGGCATTTTTGGAGCCCAACCACATGACCCTGAAAGGTGCTCCAAGTGGCACTTGATATACTAGTGCACTCTTAGTTGTTACATTTGTAATCTTTAATAAGGTATTTGAGTTCCATCTTGACAAAGCATTTTGTACCTTGTTTAGTTTATTGGTTTACATTGTTGTCCTACAAGCAATAATGATGTTGTCATTGTTGCCCAAAATGATAATGAATACTGTATTATAATACATATTATTGCTAAATTGATGTTGTGAAATAACATCACTAATGGAAATGTCAGTTGATGTGTTACTCATTGTGATGCCTGTAGTTTGAACTCAAACCATAGATTGAAACTTACAGATACAGTTAGTGTTCCTTGTATCGACAATGACGACAACAAACTTGAGATTCAAGTGTTTTCCTTCTTTCTCAAAATGCTTGCTTACATGTAATTACTAATGTGTATCAACAATCACTATATGTGTAACTATCTATAGTTGTTTGGATTAACATTGGTTATAATTATGTTGGGTGCCCATGTGATTAGGTATGGATTGGCATTGGTTGTAATTATGTTCAATGCCCATGTGATTGATTAGGTATGGTTGAAGCTTTCACATGGAAATCAAGGCAATCAAATCATTTGATCAATGGATGGAAGTTGTAAGTTAGTTTTGTAGAAAACAACCTGCACTAGCAAGCACATATTTGATTGTGAATCCTAGTTCACAAGAGTTATATTGCAACGTACAACTAAGTGACTTCAAGAGTTTCAATGAAGCATCAAGAGCATACATGGAGAAATTAGAGTAGACCTGCAAAATTTGTAAACAAACTTTGGGATTCTAAGTTTTCAGTTTTGTAGGAAATGTAACTCCAACAACAATACTTGTAGCAACAAGCAATGTGTGATCTTGTGGGTTTGGTTGTGACTATTACCCTCCGTTTTGGAATTGGACATGTTTATTTGAGGTGACAAAGGTGAAAGACTAACCATATCCATTCCGATGTGGAAACTATTAATATAGATTGACTACTTGCTAACTTACTTAAATAGACTAAGAAGTCAAGGTTTGAAATCACTTCTCACCAATGTACAAACTAAATTGCAAGCTAACAGAATCACAAAAACATTTAAATGCCCAACTCCAACTTTACCACCATGTATCATGGACATGGGTCTAAACACTTGTTAACTATGGAATAAAGGGTGATGTAGTAGCTAGCCATTCAAATGTCTGAGATCTAGGTTTTCATGCATTCCATTAGAAGGGTCCATTTTTTGTCTTCCACTTGTACATTACTATGGATGACGTTGGTATGTTGGTTGACTATGGATCCATGGACATGTTGTAATGCCCAAGTGCCCCAATTTAAGTTTTTTGTTATTTTCAGCCTAAAATATTGAAGGCATGTTAAACTTTCCATGCCATAGAATGAATGAAAATGTTAATCCAAAGATTGTCCTTGGTTAATTTTTTGCTTTCTTTTAGTTTATGATCACCATTGTGTTTTCAAACCATCAATAATTCCTGATTAGATATATCATTGGGTTGTAGTAATTATAGCCCAGTCAATGGTTTACTCACGTCTATGTATTCTAACTTTGTTAAACTAGGTATCTTCAAGGTTAGTAATTGGTGATAGCTAGACATAAGTTTCATCATTAATGTGTTTTGATTTTAAGGTAATTTGCGTGCATGTGAAATAAAGAAACATTTTTTTGTCAAACATCTTGACAAGACTTGTGCAATTTTTGAAAAAGACAAATTGCATCTTTGATGTAATCTTGCATCCATTTTTCTATTTAGCTAGGAGCCCATGATGCCAATTAGAAATCTAAGACTACATTCACATAAATATAACAAGTTGTTGAAAACTTTCTAACTTTATTGTCATATTGTGTAACCAATCTAGAGCACATATTCTAATGCACACATTAAAAGATTAAAGGTAAGAGACAACATCATGGATAAAACACTGAGAGGATTAAAAAGCCTTAATATTCATTAGATGCTTCTTACTTTAACTTCACCACTAGGAGGCAATGATGTACCTTGTGAACCTATCCATGGTGAAATTTTACTCAATTGCATGCCCCACTTAATGAATGTTCAATTACATTCAAAGCCCAAACATATACACAGTTGTGTAAGCTTCATAACACAAGTACCAACATAGTAGTTATGTCAATGTAAGAATGTTAATAGGCTAGTAAATACATTGACCAAACTTGAAGCTATGAAAACAAAAAGAACCCATTCATATGTGTGGAGAATCACCATGCTACACACACCAAGGGCTTTGCAAACTAAAGCAAAAACATTCAAAAATTAGGAGTAATTTGCAAGTAATGGATTTGGAAATTAAACTTGGTATGCACAGTATAAAACTATGGTTGTAGCACCATAGTTCAATGCTATAACAACCCCTTTGGACCATGACACACATCCCCAAACAATGAACATACAAACTAACAAAGAATAAATGACAACTCACAAACATAGTCTTGTTTCTTCCTGCTTTAGCATCAATTACCTTCATTTAATGGAGTGCAAAAAGGGGAGTAGGAAGCAATAAGAACATAATGGATATGTAACAAGTGCATAATCCCAAGAGCATCCAAGACATAAGGCCAAAATCTTCAAAGATAATCTATGTCCGAATGAACTATTATCTTCATCATTGGTTTCTCTTTCGCACTGCCAAAATCTAATTACCAAAGCAATTTCACATGCAGATCAAAAGTCATTTGTCATACATAGATTCTATTACAAACAAGGATGCTATAACTCAACTTCCCCAAGATGAATGCCCACATGCACTCAAAGCTTAGACATGTGAACACATTTGTGTGAACCTCATAAGAAAAAATAGCTCACAACATTCATGTCAACATGAATGCAAACATGTCATAAACACAATGATTAAAATCCTAGTTGTGAAAACATTCAAAACCCATTCAAATGTGAGGACTAGAACTGCCATTTTGCATAGGCCAATTTATTTATTTATTTGCTTTCTCTTAATGCATGTTAAAATTTAATTAGCAAAACGTGTACACATATTATGATCAACCCTAAAGCCCATAATACAAAATAATGGTAGCAAACTTGATATCTTTTGTAAAGTTGTGTAATGCCATTAATAAAAAAATAATTGTCATGTGAATATCAAATAATCCATTGAATTGACATTGACCAATCCCCTTCTTTTAAATTTTGGCAGTGAAGTTCTTGCATACAATCTAGAGAGTACATAGAGTTGCAAGAATCCTAAGGTGAAAACTTGCATTAGACACGTACTTCAAATATCAATAAAACAAGATGCCAATAACACAAAGGACTAGCAACGATGACAAAGCTCTGACATGATCAGTCCAAACTTAAATATAATAATTACATCTCCTACATACCAACATCAAACACCTCCAAATTCTCTAGTGATGAAATCCCAATAGATCACAATCTTCATAAATTGAAATCTAAAATCTAGTGATGACATGTGGAATCTAAGATCTCAATATCATGGGTGACTAACATTGCTAATTCCACTAGTAGACATATATTTAGTATGAGGTCCATAAATCATTACACATTAAAAGAACCTATAGAGCCATGAAACCTTCTTTTAGGACATGTAGACACTACACATCAATGTATAGAAAGCTAGCAAAATTCATATATTAAAATGTGCATTTTTTAGGTGCCTTAAACCACAACAACATAAAAAAAATCCAATACTGATATAACCACTAGTAAATACACTTGGTATTTTCAAGTGGAATTTTAAGGTTCCAAGCATGCTAGAATTAAACCTAACTATGATTCAACTCTATATAGTTCATAGGTTGCCCATAGCTAAATGAAATGTGATGCTAAAGACTCTTGTGTAGGTTGATTTATCTCCACTTGTTAAATCCCTTGACAAAATTTAAATTCATGAGTACATGGGCACCAACAAAAATTCACACAAAATTTCATTACTACAAAATGTGGGTGTAATTCATTAATCCCCATTCATTAGACCAATGAATTTACTACTTTCCAACTAGTCCCCATTTACTAAGACTAGTGAATTCACTTAAAATCTAGTGAAATCACTTGGCGTGCAAGGACACCTTTTGTTGTAATGTTTGGATTGAACATGGAAAGGTTTGCATACATGTTACATATGGCATACCTTCTATTTCCCTAGTTTTAACTTGATGGCCCTTGTTTTCTTCTCTATAGCTTGTGTCTTTGTAAAAGTAGAAACCGTTTTAGCAACTAGCAATTTCTCATGTTTCTTTTTCTACTTCTTCATGGGGCTTTCGATAGTTTGGTCATTTGGCTACTCCATATTATATTTTCCCTTGCTAGATGTACATGTGCCTTCCTCCTCTTCTTCCCTCTCCTCCTCTTCTTCCCATTGCAAGAATCTCAAACTATTTTCAAAGGCTTGCTTATTTTAACCAAGAGTAGGTCTTACATCAATTCTTCTTTGGATGATGTCTTTTCTTGCGTTTTTGATTAGGGGATAGTTGTGGTTGTGCTTTGTGGGGTGACTTTCTATCCCTCTACTCCCGGCTCTATGAGGTGACTATAATTGAAAGTACATATGTTACGTTACTAGTGAAGGAAAAAAATGCAAAATGTATTTCTAGATATTAAGTTGCGTTTGTAGTTGAAATCAAATAGCTTACTTTCTATGCATTCTTTAGAATTTAGAATTGATAGATATAATTTTCAAGCTCAAACACTCCAAATCCTAGAATTTTATGTTAAATTGTCACTTATTCAAACCAACCTTTTTTGACTCAACACCATGTTTAACTTAGCAGCAGACCACCAGTCACTTAAAATATTGTTCCTATCACATACGCTATTCAAATTTGGCTTTCCTTAGCTCATTAAAAAGTTAACTACAAGGCACATATGCCTACCAAATTCCAAGCTTTGCACATAAACTAGTAAGAAATTATGCTACCAAACCTGAAGGGTTTTTATGAAGGTAGAAAGTTCAACTTGATTGCAGATGACCAATCATTTAAAATATTATTCCTATCACATATGTTATCCAAATCTAGCTTGCCTTAGCTCATTATAAATCTAACTACAAGGCGCATTTGCCTACTAAATTGCAAGTTCTACACTCAAACTAGTAAGAAATTGTTTTACCAAACCCAAGAGGGTTATACAAAAGTAGAAAGTTCAACTTGGATACAGACCTTTAGTCACTCAAATTATTATTCCTATCACATACGTTATTCAAATTTGGCTTGTTTAGCTCACTAGAAAGTTAACCATAAAGCACACCTTGTTAATGAATAAGAGATTTACTCAAGTGCAAACATAAATTTTTATTGAAAGGAAACTATAACATGATGTTCACAACACGAAACATAACATCAAGAACTCCTCAAGGTTCTTGTCACATGAAACACACAAACTTGTGTAATAGAGAAAAGAGAACCAAACCATTAACACCAAGGTATTTAACTAAAAGAACAAACCATGAATAACCAAACTAATATAAATAAAGAAAGTAATTTAACCTTGTGAAAGTAACCTAGTTACTTTCCTACTCTAGTAACTAATGGAACTTAACTAGTTGAGCTTGAATTCTCAACACTCCCCCTCAAGCTTAAATCCACTTTTAGTACACCAAACATTTTTCTAAACCTCTTTAGCTTGTTTGTGCCTAAAGCCTTTGTGAAAATGTCAACAACTTAATCTTCAGTACTGACATGAATAAGGTCAATTTCTTTTGCTAGAACTTTTTCTCTGATAAAGTGGTAGTGCACCTCAATGTGCTTTGTCGTAGCATGATAGATCGGGTTGTTAGCAAGTAGTACGCTACTAATGTTATCACAATAAATGACAATAGGAGCATCCACTAATTGTCCCAAATCTGATAGTAGTTTTTATAACCAAACTATTTCACATGCAACAATTGCTGCACCTCTATATTCTGCCTCCGTGCTTGATAGTGCAATTGTTGGTTGTTTCTTACTGTTCCAACTAATAACACCATTTCCAAAAGAAAACATGAAACCATTGGTCGATCTTCTATCTGAAACATTGTTAGCCCAATTAACATCCGTGTATCCATGTACTTGTAACTAATTGTTGGCTTCATAAAAAATTCCACACTATAATGTATGTTTTATGTACTTCAATATGCGGCTCACTGCATTTAAATGTGGCTTTCATGGTGTTTGCATGAATTAATTCACCACTCCAACTGCATAACTCAAATTTGGCCTTGTGATGGTCATGTAAATCAAACTCCCCATTATGTGTCTATACATAGTGGTATCCTTCACAAAGTCTCCTTCATCTACACTTAACTTCACGTTTTGCTCCAATGGAATTGAAATGGGTTTGTAACCAGTCATCCCATATTCAGTCAATTTGTTCAAGGCATATTGCCTTTGTAGTAACCATATCCCTTTAAGGGTCCAGGTTACTTCAATGCCCAGGAAGTAACGCAACTCTCCCAAATCCTTCATCTCAAACCTTTGCTTCAAAAGCTTCTTCAAATCAAAGATGTCTGCATCACTATCCTGTGATAATCAAGTTGTCAACATAGATGACTATGATTACAATCCCATGATCTGTCTTTTTCACATATAGGGAAAAATCTACATTGGATGTTTGAAATCCACTTGTGATAAGATATTAACCTATCTTGTCTAACCAAGCTCTAAGTGTTTGCTTCAAGCCGTACAAAACTTTCTTCAACCTACAAACCAAATTAAGATGTGTTTGGTCCACATAACCTTGTGGTTGCTCCATGTACACCTCTTCTTGTAAATCTCCATGAAGAAAAACATTCTTTATATCCATTTGATGTAAAGACCATCCTTTTGTTGCTGCCATAGCAATGATTGTCCTTACAATTGTCATTTTGACAATTGGACTATAGGTCTCCTCATAGTCTATGCCATAAGTTTGGGCATAACCTTTGGCAACCAATCTTGCTTTGTATCTGCTCACAAATCCATCTGCATTGTGTTTGACTTCATACACCCATTTGCACCCAATTGCTTTATTGTCCTCTAGTAAAGCTACCAATTCCCAAGTAACATTAGCATCCAAAGTTGCCATCTCTTCATCCATGGCATTGTCCCATTTAGGGTTTCTAACTGCTTGTTCAAAACAAGTGGGTTCAACCTCATGTATAACTTTCACCATGTATGCATAATAATGAGCTACAAAGCCATCATATGTGAGTCTTTGTACAGGGTACTTGATTTGTGTGGATCTTTGTACTCCACTATTGTTGTTAGGTGTTTTCAAAACTTTATTGGCCATCCGAGCTTTAGGAGTAGTAACTAAAGGGATTCTTGATTCTTCACCCACACTTTTTTTTTAATCATTTAACTCATCATCTACATGAGGATTTATAGATGATGTTTGAAAACTACCATGTACAATGTTTGAAGATCTTAATCTTCCTTTCCATGGAATGTTACTACACCCACTAATTGAAGACTCTTGTGGTCCACTAATTAATTGTGATTCTTGTTCCACATTTGATGAAACATCACCATTTTTAACCTCTCCATCTTCTGCCACTTTTAGTGGTGAGTACTAGTTAACCATTTCATCAAACATAACATCTCTACTCACTTGCAACTTCCGAGTGGAAGGATTGAAGCATTTATATCCCTTTTGTTCTGAGGAATATCCAATGAAGATACACTTCTTAATTTTTGGGTCTAATTTTGATCTCTTTTCATCAAGAACATGCACGTATGCAATGCAACCAAACATTTTGAGGTGTGAAACATCAGGTTTTTTGCCTATGAATTTTTCTTTAGGTGTCATGCCATGAACTGTCGTTGTGGGTGTTCGATTCATGATATAGACTATAGTTGCTACCACTTCAACCCAAAAGTAATTTGGCAAATTCTTCTCATTCAACATGGCACGTGCTATTTCTGCAATGTGCCTATTTTTCCTTTTAGCAACTCCATTATGTTGTGGGGAATAACTACATGAGTATTTTTTTTGAATTCCATGCTCCTTCAAGTATTCACTGAATTCATTTGAAAAATACTCTCCCCCTCCATCAGACCTTAAGCACTTGATGCTCACACCCTTTTCCTTTTCCACAATTATTTTGAAATTCAAAAAATGTTGAAACACTTCACCTTTGTGTTTCATGAAGTAGACCCACACCTTCCTTGTGTGGTCATCAATGAGATTCACGTAGCACTTGCATCTTCCAATGGATTCTATCTTTGTGGTCCACACATCTGAGTGGATCATTTCCAAAGGTTTGGAACTTACATGAGTTGTTTGTGCTGGGAATGATGCCTAACTTGCTTCCCAATTGGCATGCTTCACAAACTTTTGACATCACCTCTTCTGTTTTAAATTTGGGAAGGCCTCTAACAAGATTCTGTTTCTCCATTAACTTAAAACGTTGGAGATTAACATGGACAACCTGCTTGTGCCAAATTCCAATGTTTCCAACTCCTTTTCCATGTGTGAATAACATGGAATTCACTTTAGGCATGTTCATATCCAAGGTGAACATTCGTCCATTCCTTTCCCCTTTTGCAATCAATTTGCTTTGGTTCTTCATGTCTTCCACAAAACATCCATTTGGGTTGAATGTCACCTGTAAACCTTGTTCCACCATTTGGCCTACATAGACCAAATTTTTTGTTATGGTTGGAACATGAAGTACATCTTTCAAGTATTTTGTTTACCCATCTTGCATGGACAATGGCACCTTGCCAATTTGTGTGATGGGATGTGTAGTGTCATCACTAGTTTCCACAAACCCCAGTGTCTTCAAATCCTTTGTGTTTCTAAACCATTCTCCATGACTAGTCATGTGGTTTAAAGCTCTAGAATCCACATACTAGACATTATTGTCTGATACACCTCCTATCATTGAATTTTCCATGTGTTGCATCATAAACAATTGCTCATCACCTCAATTGCTAGTTGATGCATAATTCCCTTGTTGTAGTTTTCCATTTCATGCATCATGCTCCCTTTGATAACAGTTCTTCGCCATGTGCCCAGGTTTCCCACAGTAATAGCAATTTGAATCGCTATTTGGTTGTTGACTTCGATGACTTCCACCACGACCTCCACAACTTCCTCGACTTCCTCGACTTCCTCTTCCTCCAAAGTTTCCTCGTCCACCTCCATGAGCTTGACCTTCATGTTGATGATGTCCACCATGCAAATTTTCGTGTCGACCTCGAAATGAAGTTTTACCACCTCTACCTTTACCTCTATTAATATTTGAATAGAAAGCACTTTCTTGTGATCCTCCATTGGATGAAGTACCAATAATTCTCATCTCTTCACTTATAAGTAGTGTTATTAAATCTTGGAAATCGAGAAATGTTTTTCGAACTGCAATTGAAGTACGAAATTGGTTATAGTTTTTTCCAAGTCCATTCAAGGTGACAGCCACTAAATCTTCATCATCTACAGGGGTTCCTATAGATGCAAGAGCATCTGCAAGGTTTTTCACCTTCGTAGAATAGTCATTAATGTTCATCTTGTTTTTTTGTAGATTATGTAACTTTTGTTTGAGCTACATTTTGCGAGCTTGTGTATTGGTGTTATACTTCTTCACTAATGTATCCCAAGCTTGCTTGGGTGATTTTGCATCTTGAATATGCACAATCATGGAATCGGATCACAATCACAAAAAGCCAATACAAGACTTTCCTTGCTTTTTCATGTCAAGTTTTATTAGCTTGAATTTGTTATTGTGTGGGGTTTTATGGGAGAGGAGGTTCTTTCTCATCACCGGTTATGAATTCCCAGTAGCCTTTCCCCATCAAGAAATTCATATTCCTAAATTTCCACACTTGAAAATTGTTCTTGTCTAGTTTCTCAATTGCAATTTGAGAAAGACTATCCGCCATCTTTCAAGGCAACATTCAATGTCTTCTTGGGGTTTCACAAATGATTTTAATTCCTTCCTTGGGTTTTTAGGATTAAAATTAGGGTTGAACAAGATGGACCTTGCATATGTATGTATGTATTGAGTATTATACAAAATTTTATACTATACATAGGCTTTACGTATTTCGTATAATATTTCGTATGGTATTAAGTACATGATTACATACCAAATTTTTGTATGAAGGTCTTGATAATGTATTTGTGTTTCCCAATTTTCAAACTCCTTCCTTCAAGTTCTCCCAAGTTGTATTTACTTCACTTCAAAACTTTGTTTTGATGTTTTCTCAAAATAAACTTCTATCATAGCAACTTTGCAAAGGTACACTGCTTACATATGACCTTGGATTGATCTGAAATTTTGATGAAACATGAATAGCTATGTCTATTATCATCTCTCAAAATTTTAACTCATTTCACTTCATAAAATGAGAGCTCTTGCTACTTCCTTGAAATCACCTCAAACTGGGACCTAAACACAAAATGGCTTATAACTCGCTTTCAAAAACTCCAAAATCCTTGAGATTTTGGGAGACACATTAGATATATGTCTTTTATATTTGCTCAAAATTACAGCTCTATTGATGTTGACCACAAAGAGTTATCACTTTCAAAAGGAATTGACTTCAAAATTGGAATTGAAACTTTAAATGCTTGGATCTTTCTCAATACAAATCCAAATGACATGAAATTTCTTTCACACATATATTCCTTTATGATCTATATGATCCCCCAAAGTTGCAGATCTTGAAAAGCTCAAACAAAGGAGATATGACCAAAAAACCAGATTTGGCACATAGTCTTCAAAGGCTCATAACTCTCACAAAACATATCATTTTCTTTTGAAAATTTTAGAATAAAAGCATGTTATATTCTTCTATAATCTATCCAAGTTTAACTTCAAGATCTTTTCACAGTAGATCTAGATCTAGATTTAAAGATCTGACTTCCACAACCTTGATATGTTGATCTCCTCTCACCTCTTTTCTTTTCTTTTATTTCTTTTCACATTTTTTCGTTTCCCCGTTTCTCTTTTGCACTTGAAAAATTCCTATGATATTACTAAAGACTCTCAAGCTCTAGTTCTAGAGACTTTTTAGCTCTAGATCTCTTTTAATTTTTTCATTCAACAACCTAAGCTTTGATACCATGTTATCAAATAGGAGATCTATTCAAGTGCAAACATAAATCTTTATTGAAAGGAAACTACAACATGATGCTCACAACACGAAACATAACATCAAGAACTCCTCAAGGTTCTTGTCACATGAAATACACAAACTTGTGTAATGAAGAAAA
>Ga0209611_10005207_pt1 | contig 21942 bp, 23 predicted proteins | sample S1TSphgellanicum_3_FD_187693 | JGI IMG/M metagenome (GOLD analysis project Ga0209611, IMG submission 187693) | Host-associated microbial communities from peat moss isolated from Minnesota, USA - S1T2_Fc - Sphagnum magellanicum MG (SPAdes) (version 2) | ecosystem: Host-associated > Plants > Peat... | reverse complement strand
TCGGGCCGTGGTGAGTCTTGTGTGTCTGTGTTGCCCGTGGCTCGTCCTAGCACCAAGGGTGCTTCAACTATGCACTAACCACTTTGTGTGGGTTGTGTGCAGGCCCGTGTGAGTGACTAAAGCTTGTCAACTCTTCCTAGTCCCATCCCGGAGCTCCAACCCGCCCCTCTATCCCTCAAAGGGTTGTGAGCTAGGGAGCGTGCTTCGACTCCTCCTTTTCCGCTGCTTTCTACTTGGGCTCACATTTGAGCCCCCTTAAGGAGTTGGGAGTGCGTCATTTTGAGTTGTATTGTAAGCTGTCATTGCACATCATGGGACTATGCCCAATAATCCAGATTTGGTACTTATTTCAGTAAACCTCTCTTCAACAATTCATTGTTGGTACCGCAAACAATCCTCCCACCATTGATGCACGAACTTTTATTGATCGAATGGGGGAATTCTTTCAAGTTCTTGAGCTGGAATTTCCGATCAAGAGTTTTGAAAAACTTCTACAGCTCGCCACCTTCTCTTAGTAAAAGGATGAAACCCTTAAGATGTTTTATAAGAGGCTTCTTAAGCTTAAAGAGGATACTCAGAGCATCACAAACCTAGAAGTTACCCATCGGTATCTTCGTTCATTAGAAAGTATTCTGACACTCCATGTGTAGGTTTTGTAATGGGTTTTTGCAAAATTTGGAGACTTGTACATTTTGTTGGATGTGTATAACATTTCTAAAAGTTAGAACTGGCTCATTACACTATGAGGCTAGTACTATGAGGCCTCCATCATGTTCAAAGCCTTAGCCTCCACCAATTTTGCCAACCAAATCATCACATTCTTCTTTAAGGGCTAAAGCAGTGCATTCGATTGCACCCATCCTACCTTCTTGTAATTATTATGGCAATCCTACCCACAAAGCTAGTGAATGCAACATTCTTTCCTAGGATCTCTCTTGTGATTATTGTGGAAAAGAGGGACATCAGGAAGCTGTTTGTTTTGCCAAGTTCCCAGAACGGAAGCAACTTTAATTACCATGGCAAAATCTACCAACATCTTTTGCTACCCCTTAACCAAAAGCCAAGGCACCTCAGCCTTCCACTTACGCTTTCCCCACTAGGGTAATTTTAGTAGGAATGCTAGGAAGAAAGAGCACAATGTTAACAAGAAGGAGATGTTTCAAGCCTATGCCGCTCAAGTTCAAACTCTGTAAAATGAACTCAAATCATTGAAAGCCCAACTTGTTAGTAAAAAAAATAAGTCTTCCCAACTAGCTACTCATGCCCAACATGTACAGGGTTCAGGATCACAGAAGGGACCTTTTAGATCGTTCTATGGCCTTTCACATGATGCCATGGTTAGGGAATATGTTATTTCGACTACACACAATTCTAGTTTCACATTAGAATTTGCTACTTTTTTTTATCGTTCTTACTTCGCAACACAAGAGGCTAGTGTGGCACTTAGAGTTTCTGCCATTAGGCAAGTAATTCAGATTAATGGACTCACATCTAATTCAAGTCCTATTACCAGGGTTAGAGGAGTTCAAACAATCGTGCCACAATATTTTTGTCTTCTTAATACGGAAGAAAAATGCACCTTATTGGCAAGGGGGGAGGAGACTACTACACCACAAGCTACTAGGCATCAAATTCTCATGTCCTAGAAGTACATATACATAAGGGAAGCACACAATTTTTCATTAATCAACTTATGGAGTGACAACTTCAAATGCATGAAATGGTGCAAAATCTTGTGAATACACCGTTGTTTAGTTTTCAAGATTTGAAGCTAAGCACTAGGAACATAATTGTAGTACTAAAGGATACCCTGAACATTACATCAAGTCCTCTACTAATCCCTGATCCACATGTTACAGGGGTCCCATCCAATACCTTGGAGAGACATTCGATTAGCTCATGTGTTCCAAATGGCGTTCGTAATCTGGTCACTAGTTCTAGCATGGCTAAATTAGTGGGCTTTCTTACCTTTGATTCTACATTCACATATCAAAAGGGAGCTAAGAATACCTCACTTGTGGATTTGTTACTTAGTAAAGGCGTTATGGATAGCCATTCTCTCCACAAAGTTTCTCACTCATTTTTAAAGGTGGTGCTTAGTGAGAGAACTTCCATCCCCATCAGAGTTGCCATTATTGACAATAATAAATGAGCAATCCAGGTGGGAGGACATACACCCAAAGTGGTGTTTCTTGATACAGATGTTCAACTAGTCATTCTTGGAGTTTAATTCGCTAAGAAGATGGGCATGTTCGATTCTAAACTACGAGAATCTATGTGGCAAATTCGCATCGCTAGTGGAAGTGTAAAGGAAGTACTTGGGGAGAGCTTAGATTTGACTACATTTAATTTCAATGAAGGTACAAATCAGGAGCTTTGCCTAAAGGTCAAATGTTTAGTCACCAATGCCACTAGTTACAATGTGCTCATTGGGCAAAAAGCCTTGTTTCCACCAAGTTTCACAATTGACAACTAGTTCGAACATGCATATTACAAGTGGATTGGAAGACTAATGGTCACCACCTAGGATACATACCCCTTGATTTACATAAGAACCATAATCCTATGGCTCACCATTGTATGCTCAAGGAAGCACACACCATTTCTTACATCCAACAAGCCAGCCATGAGTGGAGAGAGGGAGATGAAGAGGAAACAGCTTACACCCAAGCTACTGAAAGCTCGAGGGTGGTTCCTAAGGACATTCAACACGGACCAGAGGTTTTACAAAGGTTCAAGGCAACCCACGAGTGTTTGGTCAAAATTCTATTTAATTTTGAGAACATGGAGAGCCATGGCGAACTAATTAAGCTAATACTTCATCTAATCACCTAGACATCGCCTAAAGAGGGGATTACATTACTAGAACTCTTTGATGGTATTAGTACAGGTTTCGAAGCCCTACTACAATCAAGGATGGTGGTTAGGAAGTATTTTTACGTAGACATTGATCCTATTGCAAGGTAAATGGTGGCATCAAAAATGATGGGGCTCAGAGTTAGATTTCCACAACTGTTTGCAACCATTACATGGAAGGCCAGTTTCATTTTCTTGCTCTTTGACATATAACTAATTCAAAAAAAAATATGGAATTACTTGGCCCCATCATTTCAGGTTGGGAATGTCAAGGATTTTCAACAGTTGGATTTGGAGAAGGCTTGAGTGACACAAGATCTGATCTCTTCATGGACATGGTACGATTGATCACTTGGGCTCAATCCATTTTTCCTACGCTTGGTTATGTAATTGAAAACACCCCTTCTTAACTTGACTAAAAGGAGAAAGTCCTGGAGCACTACACATAGGTGAAGCATTACCTTAGAGAGTCGCTCCTACTTGATGCGGCACAATGCAATTCCTATGCGCACCGATTGCGCAACTGGTGGACCAACCTTGCACCACTCTCAATTTTTATAGTTGACTCTGAGATACACCATCAGAGACCCCAACCTACAAGTTTCTCACATATTGGACGATCAAAGTTCCTACCAACTAGTTACAAGGCAAGAGAAACCACCTTGGTTTTCGACGAACACAATAGGAAAACCAAAAGGTCCTTGGCCCACCTTTGTCTCCTTCCCAAGAGCACATGCCTTTTAGGGAGATGGACCAGGCTTGGTGTATTGTCATGCTTCAGCCACTTAAGATGAATCTATCGAAGGAGGCCTGGGTTAATCAAGCATGAGTGGGAATTAATAGATGAAAGATGCAAAGAATTCTATGAGGCTGATCTCATTCAGCCATCAAGTTTTGATTTTGCAGTTATTACAATAATGTCAACAAGGAAAGATTCAGCTAGATTATGGATTAAGAAAAGGATATGCAAGGATTATAAACCTTTGAACTTAGTTACACCTCATGATAGGTACCCCATGCCGATCCCCAAATTTTTTTTAATAGCATTGGAGATTCAAACATCTTCACAATTATGGATTTGAAGCAAGGCTTTAACCAGATTATGTTCATTACGAAGGATCGCAAGAAAACGACATTCCATGGTAGCAACAAGTTGTGGGAATGGCTTGTGATGCCTTTTAGATTGAAGAATGCACTTGTTTTCTTTCAATGAGTCATGGACCGGGTTCTCAAAGGGGCATATTTCCTGAAATGTTACATAGATGACGTCCTAGTGCATTGCAAGGGACTCCTGCAACATTTGGCTCATCTGGAAGAGTTATTCAAGAGGCTCAACGAAATTAATATGAAGATTCATCCTAAAAGTGTGAGTTTATTGTCACCTCAATAGTCTACCTTGGACAAAGAATTTTGCCAAACGGTATTATGGCTCATTTGGCCAAAATAATAGCCATTTTGGAGATGCCCAATCCTACTGATGTTCACACTTTGAGGAGTTTCATCAAATTATGTAATTATTACAGGATTTATGTCCAAGATTTCAATACTATTATTCATCCTTTCTATGCATTGTTAAAGAAGGATGTTGCTTAGACATGGAATGAAGAGGCTCAGGAAGCTTTCGACACACTCAAGGAAAAGCTTTCAGAGTTCTCCATTTTGAAAAGACCTAATTTTAACAAGGTTTTCATTCTACACACTGATTGGAATGCTCTTAGTATTGGTGTTATTCTTGGCCAACTTCATGAAAAAGGCAAAGAATATGTTATCGCCTATGCATCCCAAATCAATTACAAGGTTGAAAGCAACTACTTTTCACATGAGGGGGAGTGTCTTGTTGTTATATGGGTAGTCATACATTTTAGGCCCTATTTTTATGGCACTGAGTTCACTTTGTATATCGACCACCGGCCTATCAAGTGGTTGATGACCAATGACAAGCTTATTGGTAAGTTAGCTCGTTGGGCACTTATACTTCAGGAGTATGAGTTCAAGGTTATTCACTGACCTGGTATTACACATCAGAACACGGATACCATGTTGCGGAAACCCTTCACTACCTCTGAAGATTTCTCAGAAGCCAGGCAAGACTTCGACCAGATTCCAGTAATACATGTATCTTATGCATCTAGTTATCTTGCATTATTGTAATGTAACCTGGTTGAGCATCCCATTGTGGATATATGGGAGGATTTAGACACTCTGAAGTTTCTTCAACATGGGGAATACCTTCCCCAAGTTATATCAAGTCATTCGGATTGCATACAATAGCGGTCCAAATGCTACTCATGGAGGGACAATCACCTCATCTGATGCTTACCACAAGGCAATAGAGTGGTTTTTCCACCACATGAACGGCATGGTCTTATTCAGAAGGTACACTCGGAGTTTGGACATTTTGGAATTAAACGTACTTATAGCCTTATGGCTCTTCATTACCATTGGAGAGGTATGTATGTTCAAGTCTGAGATGTCAGTGCTAGGTGTGAACAATGTGATAGAGTGAGAACCTCCTTTTCCTTTCGATAGCTCACGCTTTCTCCACTCCCTATTAAAGGCATGTTCTATTGCTGGTCATGTGATTTAGTTGGAAAGTTACAACAGACCTCCAAGGGTAATGTCTACATCATGATTATGATTGAACATTTTTCAAAACGGGTCAAGCTTGTTACGCTGCCGGATAAGTCATCACATAACACCAGTTAGGTTTTTTTTACAACAAGTCCTAAGTAGGTTTGGGGCTTGTGCTGAATGCCTTGTTGATCAAGGATTAGAATTAAGAATAGAATTCCAAGACATACTTGATCATGCTCTCATTGACCATTGTCAAATTTTAAGGGATCATCCCCAAGCTGATGGCCTTGTAGAGAAGATGGTTCAAACATGCAAGAAGGGACTTCGAAAGATTTGCCTTACTAAGAAAAAAAGGATTAAGACCTGGCCCTACGTTACATCGCCATGGGTTACAAGATGTCCAAACACGCCTCTTTGTCTCATTTCTTTCCTTACTTTCTACTTTTTGGGAGACATCCCATTCCACCCTCTTCCATTGCTACTCAAATGGACTAAGTTATGGACTTGGACTCCCTAACCACTTGGGTTAGGGTCATCGCAGAAGGGGTTGTTATATTTAGGAAGGTTATGCCCATGGCCATGGAGAACTTGTCCATTGCACAACATCAAGACACCTTATGGTATGCACACACACAAGGTGGCCGTTATAAACCTAAGGTGAGACAATTTAATGTTGGTGACTTTATGTATGTCAAACGACAACCTAATGATATTCTGGACACTCCTTTTGGTCGCACTATCTTGAGGATTAAGGCGATCAGGCCTTTAGGTGTGTTAGAGTTGCAAGGAGCTAACAGATGCATAATTCAGAATCACTCCAAAAACTATGTGCCTTGCCACCTACCGAACTTAAATCTTACCATCATCACGTCAACTTGGATTCCTCCACTTGATTATCCATGTCAAATATATCAAACAACAAACAATGCTAATCATGTGCCATTTTGCGATAATTGTAATGGTGGATACCATCTATTCTGCCTCAAGTCGAAGCTCACTCAAGTTACCACCGGCATGTGGTACCATTCATCATGTTCTCATGTGGGACCTTGATTTTTACTTAGACCATGCCACTTTTTTTTTCACTCAGGTATGGGGGGGGGGGGATACATGAAAATTTCATCTTAGCCTTCTCTTTTGCATTGTATATATATGTGCGTGCATCTCTTTTCAGTTGATTAGTTTCTACATTTGATTGGTTTTAATCTTTTTGATTAATAGAGTTTACTATGAATTTACACCCTTACGACACCGTACGTCACGACATTACACCTCACAATAATTGTCATGCCCATATGCACGGCCTCATACATGATGGCCGATTACGGGCATGCCAATCATGCCTTTTAGGGTTAATTTATGCTCTTAGGGTTAATGTACGTTCTTAAGTTATTGTATGTTATTAGGTGTTTTAGGGTTACGGCTTGTTTAGGGTTTTCAGCTTGTTAGCAACTGTATAAAAAGTTAAGTTTTTCCCTTCTTTTGTTAGTTTTTTTAGAATTCCTTTGTTAGGGAGAGTTTCATCCATAGTTAGATTAGATTTCTAAATGCTTAGAACGACTATTACACGACCACCGTTTACATACACTACATTTTTTTTCCTTCTTTGCAATTTAATACATGAGAATTTCATCTCAACCTCTTCTTGTGCATTGTATATATGTGTGTGCATCTATTTTTAGTTGATTAATTTCTACCTTTGATTGGTTTTAATCTTTTTGTTTAATAGAATTTACTATGGATTTACACCCTTACAACACCATACGTCACGACACTACACATCATGACAACAAGTCCATTGCATAAGTAATGGAAAATGTTTTATTCCAATAATATAATTATATGTATTAATATTCAATGTTGGAAAATACATTTTTGGTAATCCATGGTCCAATCCAATGGAATGTAATTTATTTACATCTTTAATGTTCAGCTAAAACTTGTTAAAATTATTGCTATCAACTATATTTCAATATTTATTATTATATAATCCTAAAAGGTCCACCTTGTATTTATTCAAAAGTTTAACTATATTTTCACAACTATTAAATGTAGAATGATGTTTTCACATCAATGTAAGAAAACCTTATTGGAATGTGAAAAAAAATTTAATGTTCATATTCTAAATCTAAATTAAAAAAAATTGCAACTATAATGCAACTAATAAGTAATGTACATTATATACTTTGTAATTATAATGCAAATTAAAAAAACAACATGCATGTATAATCTATAACAATAATACAATTAACGAACAATTACAAGAAGAAATCTTGTTCTTTTCCATCCCCACACATTGTGACTATTGTCTAATTTTGACTACATTTTAATTTACATTTGGCCATCTTAAACTTGCAAGTGGCTTGTTGCACTATTTAATGATCAATATTATTCATAGTTATTATTTATTCATGTATGAGTATAATTTGGACGTTATTTAATCATTTAATAATTTCAAATTGTTGATGTGGAAATTGAAATAGCTTTTAATTTTATTTCTACAATACATTATAATGGGCTAATGATTTTTTTGACATTTTTTTGACTATCAACATGGAACATGAATTGAACTATCAACTATTAACATGTTCAGACCATTACTTAGGAGTTGCATTTTACACTTACCTTAATTTATTAAAATACATATAACAATTTAAAACCCCAATTTTATATTAGAATGAATTGGTGATTTCTTTCACATATTATTAGAGTTGAACAATTCATTTTTAATATATTAAAACCATTATTCACAAATTACATTTTACACTTATTATAATATATTAAAACACATGCAATTCAATGTTTTGTAATTATAATTGAATGGTTTATTGAAAATGTTCACATTAAATCATTCATTTCGAAATTATTCATACCATTATTCAAATTTTGTATATTGCACTTGCTAGTGTATATTGAAACACACGTAACAATTTAATGCCTTATATTTATATTTGAATGGGTTAATGAATTGTTTTACATCTTTTGAACTATTACCATTTGCACATAAATTGAATCTTTGAATTTGAATTTTATTTAAATCCACTACTCATGAATTGCATTTTGCATTCATCGCAATTTTTTGAAATGGATGCATAAAAATTTGGGAAGTCTCACATTTATATTTGAATGGGTTAATAATTAAATCAAAATGTTCATGCATGCAAAATTTAAGATGCATGTAAAACTCTAATTTTTTTTTTCATATATTAAATTCTTGTACATTTATGTAAATTAAAATGTATTTTTTCCCTTAGTTTGTTTTAGGCATCATGGACAAGTTTATTATTATGAATGTTCATGATGTCAAAACAAAAAAATCCCAGAAAAATCTTTAATTTTCTTTTTTTTGGTGTATGACAAAAAAACATATTAAAAACAATGGACTAAAATTTATAAATTTCAGCTATTATTATTATTATTGTGAAAAATTATCAATATTTTATATTTATTATTTTATCCTAAACATGGTTTATCAATTTCCTTAAACTTGTTTTGTTACAAGTTTATGTTTAAAAAATTATAAATGAATTAAAAAAAATTCATTTTAAAAGAATGAGTGGATAAATTGTAAATGGAAATAATAATAAAGACATCAATGACATTTTTAATCTTTTCATTTTTTCAATTTTGTAATTTTCTTCAAAATCATCCATAAGAAAATTTAATCTTGTTTTGATTATAACCCATATATGGAAGTACAAATTTGTTAAATATTTTTATGTTTTGGCTAAAAGTCTTAAAACCCATTGCAGAAGGTATATAATTTTTAAAAGTACACAAATGTGAGATAAAATATTAAATATTTTTTTGATGTTGATGGTAAGAAATGTTTGCAAAATGGTGGAAATTCATCACACAAAAAAACTCAATTACATCATTAATATTTATTTTAAAGTTTCAAAAAATTTGGATAAGGTTTATAATGATCTCAAAGATAAACTTAAATTTTTAAAATAAATTTGATGTTGGAATTGTTTATGTGTTTAATATTGGAATTGTTGGAATTACTTTTCAACTTTTACTCATTAAGTGTAATTATCTTTTTTTTATAAATTTGAGCTCAATTTTTTGGCAAATTTTGTGTTGTTTACCTTTTTCTTGAATTTGCACTATTTTTTCCATATTTTTCCCAACAAGAATGCCAATTTAAGAAAATTTGAAACCAAGAAAATATGTTTAAGGTTTAAGGGGCAACAAGGGGTAATCCAACTATTTAAACCAAAAATTTCACCAAATTAATTTTTTAATTAAAAAAAGATTAAAATATAAAATATATTCTAACATCATATTATTTATATATGTATACATTGTGATTGTTTTTCAAAGTTAGGTAATTAATTATTTGTATTAATGTATGATTCATCTTGTTAAACAAATATGGTATTGATTATTAAATGGTTATATTGACTACTTAATTAATGTTTATTTTTATGTCCAATTTTCGCCAATAGTTTCCAATTACACAACTTGTCTATAACCAAATGGGGCAATTGTTTTATGGATGATTACCATTTTAGCAACATCACAAAATAATAATAATAATAATAATATCTAATCATATTGGAAAAAGAAAAAATTGAAAATTTAGATTTTTTGGGGATATTTTATGTGTTGAAAATAAAATTGTAAAAGATTTAATGAATGCATTTTAAAATTAACATTGAATTCACAAAGATTCTATGTCGATATATATATTCATGACATACAATTTCAAGTTTTCAAATGTGTACATCATGTGTACATGGTGGTCAAAACATTTTGTGAACAAAATCGAATTTTTGTTTAAAATTAAATTTTTTTCACGGCAGGCCATGACAAACATGTAATTCATGACTTCACGATCCAAACCATTTTTTTTTTAAATTAATTTTTTTTTTTCATGGCATACCATTATAAAAATGTAATTCGTGATTTCATGATCTCTAATTTATTTATTTTTATCAAAACCATACAAGTTGCATATTAGTCAATTTTGTCCTATTTCACTAAAAACCTAATGAATTTGGGTAGTGTAAAAAGACAAGATTTCTTCTTGTTAACATACATAGTGTTGTCATTAACTTATCATTGAAATACACTATAAAACAACACATCATAACCATAGAATAATTAAATTACAAGCTATAAAATTATTAAAAAATCATTTAAATTCAAAATAAAATGTCATAAGCAAAATTGGAATATATTGGTTTTGAATATTTTTCATTCACCTTCATTGTTTAGCTTAAAAGTCTATCGAACTTGAATGTTTTGAAACCTACACCATCAACATTTATAATCAATAATTCACTTTAATTATATAAAACTTAACAAACTCACAACATAATATCCTTGTGTACAAGAACAATGAAAAATATTTCAACACAATATTTGAAATTAAACTAGTATTTGAAAGTGAATTATACATCAATTGCAATGGACATCTAGTTGTGTGGCAATTTGGTCTTCGCAAACACAATTTTTCATAATTTAAGCTAAAAAAGATTTAAATTAATTATGATGGAAGATCTAAATATGTACCAAAAAATGGCATTAATAATATAATGTATTTATTGTTTCAATTTCATTTACAAACAATCATTCAAATTCAAAATATGGTGTCATAAGAAAATTTGAAATACATTCAATTTATTTGTAAAGTTGGGCAAACATAACATTAGAAGTCTTTTTTTCCAATTCATGAGAAATAAACACAACACCAAAAAAAGGCCATTATGGGGGCGAAACTATTTTTCATCATCAATTTAACATGAAACTAATTTCATATTGAATTGTTGTGCCCTTGTAAAAATCAAAGTCATGTGCTGTGTGAAAATTAAGGTCATGTGCGAAGCTTATGCAAAGTTCTTACATGAAGTTATCCTTCCTTGTTTTGTTTTGAATTATGCTAAATGTAGGTGGATAGAGAATGGTAAACAAAAGCATGTAGGAAAAGTGGAAGAGGTGAAAGATGGGATTGGAAGTGGAGGAGGTGAAAACTATGATTATCAAAAGCAAAGGAGGTGCAAAAATGAATTGGGACTATAAGCTTCGAAAGCTTGGAAAAAACTTGGAGAGGTAGCTCAGGAATTACATAGCCCAACATACACAAGGGAAGACGAGTCATAACCAATTCAACAACACAAGCTAAAGGTGTTGATTTTTTGTAGTGCAAGTTTTTAATTTTGTGCAATTTCTTTTTAAGGTAAGGTTAGCCCAAATAGTAACTAGCTAACGAAATGGTGCAAATACATTGTGTTTTAGATGAGAAACAAATGTTTTACAATTGTTGTAATGAAAACCTAACCTTTTGGTAAGCATTCCTCCTTTCATTCTGTTCACTTTTTGTGTTTGTTTTGGTCACTAACACGTTCCCAAGTTCCTAGTTAGACCCAAATTCGGTCTAAGTTACTCAATAACGGAATTGTGAGGAACTCGGGGCACACTCCCAACTCTCAGTACTAGAAGGGGTAGAGGGGCGCGTTGAACCTTCGGGATGGGACTAGGAAGAGTGACAAGCTGTACTTACTTACTCAAACTTGCATCAAACCAATCAACAAGTTGGTCAGTTCACTTTCTAGAGCACCCTTGGTGCTAGGACAAGCCACAAACAACTCTGGACTCACATGACTCACCACGGCCCGAACTCAAGGGAAACCACCACCTTCCCCCATATAGTATACACTTTATGTTTCTCTGCGGCACCCACATCCGAATGGCTTTTTGTCTCGGGAATCCCAAGGAGGAGTTTCGAAATTGTCTTGATTTGGATTCTTAGGACTTTGTGAGGTCATAATTATTTGCTCAGACCTCCGATTGGGATAAGGTCTGAAACAAATTTGTAGCTCTCTTCGAGAGCTTTCCAATGGTGTATCCCACTCCACTTGCACACACAGAGGTCGGGTTGATTCCCGATGTTTAGTGGTTAGGAATCAAAATGGCAATTTGACTCCCGGCCCTTTTTTTTAGCATAACTTGTGCTGTAAATATCCAAATGGCCCATGTGAGGCCATTTTCGACATCTACACTTCAATATCTTTTCAATGATATAAGGAACATCCCAATGCAAGGTGTTTTAGCCCCTGCAATCAAACTTTAAAGTTTTGAAAGTCCCAGAGGACTCCCAAGTCCCAATTTTGAGAGTGTGAGTTTCATCTTCACACACCCTCGAAGTAGGGATGCAACACTCACACTCCCTCGAAGTAGGGTTGCGACACTCTCCCCCACTAAAAAAAAAAGGTTAATGTCCTCGTTGACACCTAAAATTTCTTTCAAGAATTGCAATTGTTTTTTTTTTGGATCCTTGGCCATCAAGTGTCGACTTTTGCGGCAGGACCTTGCTTCAAGCTAACTTAAGCGTCCCCAAGTTTCCAATGTTTTCTTGGCAAGTCCCAAAGGTATCTCATAAAAAAACCTTAACCTTTGCTTCGTCAAAAGACCTAAATTAGCCTAATTGACGGAGCCTTCATTTGGGAGGCCATTATTTCAACCTTCCCCTCATGAGGAACTTAAGCCAAGTCTAATATTGACCTAAACTACTTGACATGACTCCTTTCCTAACCTTGTGCCTTAATCACAACAATCAAGCCTTAACTAAAAGGTTTACTTATCAAGGTACGAGAAACAACATTTGGGTTTTGCAAAAACCCAAGTCCCAAACTACACGATTAAAGTACGTGAACGGGATTGTCGCAACCCCACTTTGGGGCTAAGTGTGAGAATGCAACTCACACTCTCAAAAGTGGGAAAATGGAGTCCTCTGGGACTCCCGAAAACTCAGAAGATGATTTGAAAGGTCAAATCTCCTCGCCTTGGTCCGTTCTTTATATCAATGGAAAGCTCTTTTAGTGTAGATGTCCAAAGTGGCCTCGCATTGCCCATTTGGACATCTGAAGCCCAAGTTATGGGCAAAATAAGGGCCGGGAGTCAAACTGCTAGTTTGACTCCCGACCACTAAAAGTTGGGAATCGACCTCTTCCCGACGTCGCCTCAAGGAGTGCGACATGGCGTTGGAAAGCTCTCGACAAGAGCTAGAACTTTGGTTTAGAGCTCGTCCCGATCCGAGTTTGGGGCGAGGAGCTATGGCCGTCCAAAGTCCCAGGACTCCAACCTGGGACAGTTTTGGGACTCCAACTTGGGAGTCCCGTGCAAAAGAGCCATTTGGATGTAGCCTCGGCGGAGAGCTGCAGAGTATACTATATGGGGGAAGGTGGTGGCTTCCCCCCGAGTCTGGGCCGTGGTGAGTCAAGTAGTTCAAGTTGCCCGTGGCTTGTCCCAACACCCAAGGGTGTTCCCGAATACTACTAACCTTCTTGTGGTTGGTTTTGGATACAGATTCAAGCTTGATCTTGTAGTCCATCTTCCTAGTCTAATCCTGGGACTTCTAGCACGCCCCTCTACCCCTCTTTAGTGCTGGAAGTCGGGAGCGCCCCTCAAGTCCCAACTTTTCACAACTACACATAGTTAGACCCTCAAGTGGGTTCGACAAGGGACTTGGGAGTGCGTCACGTGGTATCAGAGCTCCAGTGCTCTCGATCCACCCTTGGGACATTGGGATGGCACCCAAGAAGAACCAGAAGTAAGCTCCAAAGACTAGGTCCGAAGAACCCGTCAAAGACCTAGTAGCCCCGCCGGAATCAATTGGGGAGGAGGAACCAAATTCCCGGGAGGACCAAGAGGAGCCTGAAATTGGACCCGAAAGTGAGGAAGAACAACGGAGCTTGGTCCTATTCACCCCGGAGCAACCTGAAGTCCTTCTCAAGACGAATAGGCCCGACTTTGGTGAGTTGGTGGCGACCCTCCAAACGAGGACTTCCAAGGGTGAAAGGTTTCAACCAGCTAAACCTGGAACTTCGATGGTGCCCGAGATCGCAAAGTTGTGGATGCTTGGCTTGCGGAGATGGAGGATTATTTACATGTCACCAAGGTTGGACGACACTCCGTCGTGGAGCTTGCTCAATCCTACTTGACAAGCTATGCCGCGACATGGTGGGGGACATTAAGACAAGAGGAGGGGAAGAACCATGGCTACACTTGGGAGTTCTTTAAGGAACGCCTTGAGTCGGAATTTGTTCCAAGGAATTCTGACTACATGTCGAGGTGCAAGCGCCGTGACCTTGTGAATGCCACAAATGAGAACTTGAGGCAATACGTGAGGGCTTATTCTGAACTTATGCTTAAAATCTGGCACATGCACGAGTTGGATCGGGTGTGCCAATTTGTGATGGGGCTTCCAACTTGGGCCAAGCAAAAGCCTGAGGAGAGTTGGCCCGCCTCATTATCCGAGGCCATCATGAAAGTGGAGAACTTCTCGGATGTGGGGCGGAATGACAAATCCGGGTTCAAGAAGGACAACAAGTTCCTTCACAAGAAGCCAAGGCATGAGGGGGAATGGAACCAGATAAGCCCAAACAATTCCAAGGCTCGGGGTTCAAACCAAAAGGGAGTTTTGTGAAGAAGGGGGCTCCTTTCAAAGGGAGCCAACCCAAGGGAACATGTTTCAATTGCAACGAAGTGGGCCATTACTAACGCACCCCCAACTCCTTAGAGGGCTCAAATGTGAGCCCAAGTAGAAAGCAGCGGAAAAGGAGGAGTTGGAGCACGCTCCCTAGCTCACAACCCTTTGAGGGGTAGAGGGGCGTGTTGGAGCTCCGGGATGGGACTACGAAGAGTTGATAAGCTTTAGTCACTCACACGGGCCTGCACACAACCCACACAAAGTGGTTAGTGCAAAGTTGAAGCACCTTTGGTGCTAGGACGAGTCATGGGCAACACGGACACACAAGACTCACCACGGCTCGGACTTGGGGGAAGCCACCACCTTTCCCCTTATAGTATACTCTATGGCTCTCCACGCAGCCCACATCCAAATGGCTATTTTTCCCGGGACTCCCGAGTGAGAGTCCCGAAATCGCGCCAAATGGGACTCCCGGGACTTTGGAGCCCCATAACTTTGTGAAAAGACATCGGATCGCAATGCAATTTAAAGAAAAGTTGTAGCTCTCGTCGAGAGCTTTCGAACGCCGTGTCGCACTCCCAAATCGGACATCAGGAAGAGGTCCATTCCCGACTTTTTGTGGTCGGGAGTCAAACTGGTATTTCGACTCCCAGCCCTTCTTTTGGCCATAACTTGTGTTTCAGATGTCCAAATGAGTCATGCGAGCCCATTTTAGACATCTACGCTTCAAGAGCTTTTCCAATGATATAAAGAACTCCATAATCCATTGAGGTTTGACCCCTGCAATCGCTCTCTGAAGTTTTGGGAGTCCACCGGGACTCCATCTCCCCAAGTGGGAGTTGCCTTGGGAGTGTGAGGGTTCACTCCCTCATACTCCCTCACACTTTTTAACACTCCCGGGCTTCCTTTTGCCTTGACTCCCGGGCTTCCTCTTGGCTTAACTCATGGGCTTCCTCTTGGCTTACTCCCGGGCTTCCTCTTGGCTTTAACTCCCGGGCTTCCTTTTGGCCCGCACCCTTGCAATTCCCTTTGCCTTGGTCGCAAGCCCAAAGCTAGGGTTGCGACAATTACTCTAAAGATTATCCCAAGTCCAAAACGGGGAGTGTGAGTTCTAAGGTACTTGTTCTCAATGCCACTCTAGCCCAACCGGAATGCAATCGACTTATCTTCTTGAAGGGGAAGATTGTTAAGCAGGATATTTTATGTCTTTTGGACATAGGGGCTTTTCACAGCTTCATAACTTTGGAAAGCGCCGAAAGGATGGAGCTCCACTTGGAGGAGCTCAAGTGACGCACACCCAATTCCTTAAAGGACTCAAATGTGAACCCAAATAGCAGCGGAAGAAAGAGGAGTCGGAGCACGCTCCCTAGCTCACAACACATTGAGGGGTAGAGGGGCGTGTTGGAACTCTGGGATGGGACTAGGAAAAGTTGACGAGCTTCACTCACTCACACGGGCCTGCACACAACCCAGACAAAGTGGTTAGTGCATAGTTGGAGCACCCTTGGTGCTAAGACGAGGCACGGACAACACGGACACACAAGACTCACCACAGCCCGGACTTAGGGGAAGCCACCACCTTCCCCTTTATAGTATACTCTGCAACTCTCCACAAAGGCTATATCCAAATGGCTATTTTTCCTGGGACTCCTAAGTGAGAGTCCCGAAATCGCGCCACATGGGACTCTCGCGACTTTGGAGCCCCATAACTTTGCGAGCAGACCTTGGATTGCAATGCGGTCTAAAGAAAAGTTGTAGCTCTCGTCAAGAGCTTTCCAAAGATATGTGGCACGCCCCCTGAAGCTAAGTAAATCGGGTCGATTCTTGACTTTTTGTGGTGGGGAGTCAAACTGGGAGTTCGACTTCCGGCCCTTCTTTTGGCCATAACTTGTGTTTTAGATGTCCAAATGAGTAATGAAAGCCCATTTTAGACATCTACACTTCAAGAGCTTTTCAATGATATAAAGAACGTCACAAGACATTGATTTTTGACCCCTACAATCACTCTCTGAAGTTTTGGGAGTCCACCGGGACTCCATCTCCCAAAGTGGGAGTTGCCTTGGGAGTGTGAGTGTTCACTCCCTCATACTCCCGCACACTTTCTAACACGCCCGGGAGTATGTGATGTGATTCCTGGGCTTCTTCTTGCTTTAACTCCCGGACTTCCTCTTGGCCCACAACCTTGCAATGCCTTTGCCTTGACTCTTGGGCTTCCTTTTTCTTGGCATGTAGCCTTGCAACCCCTTTTGCCTTGGTTACGAGCCCGAGGCTAGGGTTGCGACATCAAGGCACCCATTGAGGTGCACTTCGCGGATGGGGTCCCCCATCCAACTATTTTACAAGCAAAGGAAGTGCCAATTGGAGAGGAAAGGTGGACTTGTTGATTTCCACCTTGGGTGGAATGGGTTGCATTTTGGGAATGGAGTTCATCACCCAAAACAATGTGCTCATAGAAGGGCACAATAGGCTAGTTAGAATCCCATCTAAGAATGGGATTATGCGAGTCAAGGCACATGAGTTGCCTTATGTGGGTGGTCCAACCATCCACTTTATGTTACGAAAAGCTTGGGAAAGAGAATGCGTGGGAGGCTTTGGCATGATGTGTGTCATGCGGGTGTTGGACGAGTATGAGCCCAAGGAACTCACCAAGTTGGTGACTTCCTCCAAGTGCATAAAACAAGTTTTGGAAGAGTTCCCGGATGTGATGCCCGAAGAGTTGCCCGAGAGAAAACGAGTTGATCATGCGATTGAAGTGATGCCAATAGTGGCACCTCCCGCCAAGGCCCCATATAGAATGAGGCATGAGGAGTTGAAAGAGCTTAAGGTTCAACTCGAAGAACTCCTCACAAAAAGGTATATCAAACCAAGCAAGTCGCCATATGGGGCACCCGTCCTTTTTGTTCACAAGAAGGATGGGACTTTGAGGATGTGTGTTGATTATAGAGCACTCAACAAGGCAACAGTGAAAGACTGGTATCCTTTACCTCGCATAGATGATCTATTTGATCATCTTTCGGGAGCCAAGGTTTTTAGTAGAATTGATCTACGTTCGGGGTATACCAAATAAGGATTATGGAAGGGGACGAAGAAAAGACCGCTTGTCGCACGAGGTATGGCTCATATAAATTCTTGGTGATGCCCTTTGGGCTCACCAATGCACCCGCCACATTTTGCATTCTCATGAATGACATTTTCCGTGAATGGCTTGATGATTTTGTGGTCGTCTACATAGATGACATTTCGATCTATAGTAGTTCCTTGGAGGAGCATGCGGAGCACCTTCGCAAGGTGTTCTAAAGGCTAAGAGAAAACAAGTTGTATGCCAAACTTGAGAAGTGCAAATTTGGGGTGACGGAAGTGGATTTCCTTGGACATAAGATAACTCAAGAAGGTTTGATGATGGACAATCACAAGGTTAAGGCAATTTTGGATTGGGAGCCGCCTAAGTCGGTTCCCACCTTGAGATCCTTTTTAGGATTAGCCTCCTACTACCACAAGTTCATCAAGAACTTTGCAAAGCTAGCGGCCCCTTTGACAAACCTCTTGAAGAAGTCCGCCGTCACTTATGATTGGGATGAAGCATACAACGAAGCCTTTGGAACATTGAAGGCCATTTTGGTGAAGTTGCCCGATTTTGACAAGGACTTTGAAATCCATTCCGACACCTCCGACTTTGCAATTGGAAGTGTCATAGTGCAAAATGGAAGACCGATGGCCTTTGAAAGCAAGAAGTTGAGTGAGACGGAACGAAGGTGGCCAACCCACGAGAAGGAAATGTGGGCGGTCATACATTGCCTCAAGACTTGGGGCCATTACATAGGCTCCAAGGATGTGGTGGTGTGGATCGATAATGTGACCTTGAAATATTTCGCCACTCAACCCAAGTTGTCATCAAAACAAGTAAGGTGGCAAGACACATTGGCTTTGTTCAATGTGGACATCCGGCACAAGTCGGGAAAGGAGAACATAGTCCCCGATGCCTTGAGTCGAAAACACCAACTTAGAATGGTGTATGTGGGAGAGATGGAACTTCAAAAGGAAGTTAGTGTCGCAACCCTAGCTTTGGGCTGGCGACCAAGGCAAAGGGGTTGCAAGGTTGCGAGCCAAGAGGAAGGAAGCCCGGGAGTGAACACTCACACTCCCAAGGCAACTCCCACTTTGGGAAATGGAGTCCCGGTTGTCGCAACCCTAGCTTTGGGCTCGCGACCAAGGCTAAGGGGTTGCAAGGTTGTGGGCTAAAAGAAAGGAAGCCCGGGAGTCAAGGCAAAGGTATTGCAAGGGTGCGGGCCAAGAAGAAATCCAGGAGTCACATCACAAACCCCCGGGCGTGTTAGAAAGTGTGAGGGAATGAACCCTCACACTCCCAAGGCAACTCCCACTTTGGGAGATGGAGTCCCGGTGGACTCCCAAAATTTTAGAGAGCAATTGTAAGGGTCAAACCTCAATGTCCTGTGACGATTATTATATCATTGAAAAGCTCTTAAAGCGTAGATGTCTAAAATGGGCTTTCATTGCTCATTTGGACATCTAAAACACAAGTTATGGCCAAAAGAAGGGCCGGGAGTCGAATTGCCAATTTGACTCTCGACCACAAAAAGTCAGGAATCGACCCGATTTACTTAGCTGCAGAGGGCGTGCCACATATTCTTGGAAAGCTCTTGATGAGAGCTATAACTTTGCTTTAGACCGCATCGCAATCCGAGGTCTGATCGCAAAGTTATGGGGCTCCAAAGTTGCGGGGGTCCTATGTGGCGCGATTTCGGGACTCTCATTCAGGAATCCTGGGAAAAATAGTCATTTGGATGTAGCCTCCGTGGAGAGCTACAGAGTATACTATAAGGGGGAAGGTGGTGGCTTCCCCCAAGTTTGGGCCGTGGTGAGTCTTGTGTATCCGTGTTGCCCGTGGCTTGTCCTAGCACCAAGGGTGCTCCAACTATGCACTAACCACTTTGTGTGGGTTGTGTGCAGGCCCATGTGAGTGAGTGAAGCTTGTCAATTCTTCCTAGTCCCATCCCGGAGCTCTAACACGCCCCTCTACCCCTCGAAGTGTTGTGAGTTACGGAGTGTGCTTCGACTCCTTCCTTATCCGTTGTTTTATACTTGGGCTCACATTTGAGTCCTTCAAGGAGTTGGGAGTGCGTCAAAGTTGCAAGTGAAATAAAGGCCTTAAAACTTCCAAGAGATTGTATCATGAGAAATTTATATAAGGCAAATAGAGTTGTAAAGTGGCACGAGACAAATGGAAGTTCTTGCGTAGGCCCAAATCAAAATCGGACTCCTATTTTGGGGTTGAGGAAACTTGGCCCCAAAAGAGGAGGCAAGCAAGGTGAGCTTGCGGGGATCTGCACATGCCTTAAGTGCATCCCAAAGGGTTGGTTGGTAATGTGGCCAACGCAGGAAGTCATGACCCCGCTCACATACTTTAAGTGTAGTTGGGACTTGGGTTTGGCAAACCCAAAGTGTTGTTTCTCATACCTTGATAAGCAAACCTTTTAGTTAAGGCTTGGTTATTGTGACCAAGGCGCGAGATAGGAAAAGGAGTCATGTCAAATAGCTTATGACGCGCTCCCAAGTCACAGGGTGAAACCCACTTGAGGGTTTCATAAAGTCAAGTTGCGGAAAGTTGGGACTTGGAGGCACACTCCCGGCTTCCAACTCTAAAAAGGGGTAGACGGTCGAGTTGGGAGCCTAGGGATTAAACTAGGAAGAGGGACTAACTTATCTCGTGTGAATCTGCATCCAAAAACCAACCACAAGGGGTTAGTTTAACATTCGGGACACCCTTTGGTGTTGGGACTTGCCACGGGCACTTGGACACACAAGACTCACCACGGCCCGGACTCGAGGGAAGCCACCACCTTCCCCCTTATAGTATTCTCTGTGGCTGGTTGCGGAGGCTACATCCGAATGGCACATTTTCTTGGGACTCCCGAAATGGAGTCCCGAAATTGTCCCGGCTTGACTCCCAGAACTTTGAACAGCCATAGCTCCTCGCTCCAAACTTGGATCTAGACGAGTCCTAAATCAAAATTGTATCTCTCGTCGAGAGCTTTCCAACGCCATATTGCACTCTCAATTTGGATGTCGACAAGAGGTCGATTCCCGACTTTTAGTGCTCGGGAGTCAAACTGCCAATTTGACTCCCGGCCCTTCTTTTGCCCATAACTTGGGCTGCAAATGTCCGAATGGCCAATGCAAGGCCGTTTTCGATATATACGTTTCAAGACCTTTCCAAAGACACCAAGAACGTCTCAATGCAAGGTGTTTTGGACCTTGCTGTCGAGCTCTAAACATTCAGGAGTCCCGGCGGACTCCAAACCTCCAACTTTTCCAGGTGTTGGGCTTCACCCCCACACTTGGCCAAAGTGGGGTTGCGACCAGGGACCCGTAGTCGGTCCTTATTTACATATAGTCGTAGTTGTAACTATCTATCCTCTAACCCATAGATAGATAGTCGACTATAGTTCACTACATAGTCGACTACTCTGACCTTGAATTAGTCAACTGTAGACTGTTGTCGTTTACTCATTGCGAGCCCTCTTCTAAGCGATGGCAGACCCATTCGCATCGTGTTGTTGTTGGATGTCACAAGCTGTTGTTGTTGGATGTCACGAGTAGCAAGTTACGTTTAGTTTGAGTTTTTATTGACCCGACTACAACTGAGTAATAGTCGATTATGATCGTTGCTCGGTAGTCTAGTCGATTATGACCGTTGCTCTGTAGTCTAGTCTATTATGACCGTTGCTCGGTAGTCTAGTCGACTATCTACGGTGCTCAGTAGTCTAGTTGACTATCTACGTAGATAGTTGGAGACTATAGTTAGTACATCGACTAAAAGTTGCATCGACTACGGGTCCCTGGTTGCGACAACTTAGGTCAAGAGTAGACTTGACTTCAGTTGACACACTCCCAACTCCTTAAAGGACTCAAATGTGAGCCCAAGTAGAAAGCAACGGATAAGGAAGGAGTCGAAGCACGCTCCCTAGCTCACAACACTTCGAGGGGTAGAGGGGCGTGTTGGAGCTCCGGGATGGGACTACGAAGAGTTGATAAGCTTTAGTCACTCACACGGGCCT
>Ga0209611_10005203_pt1 | contig 21952 bp, 10 predicted proteins | sample S1TSphgellanicum_3_FD_187693 | JGI IMG/M metagenome (GOLD analysis project Ga0209611, IMG submission 187693) | Host-associated microbial communities from peat moss isolated from Minnesota, USA - S1T2_Fc - Sphagnum magellanicum MG (SPAdes) (version 2) | ecosystem: Host-associated > Plants > Peat... | reverse complement strand
TTTTTGATGGTTCACCTTTGCCTTCTTTTACTAGGTACCATTCTTTTTCTTTTTCAAAAGCGTAGGCAAAATCGTGAAGGCGGCTGGAGGAGGGGCGAAGGAGGGTTAAAGAAATGGAAAGGGAGGCTGAACATTCAACTCAGAATCCTTGAACTTTGGCTTTGTTTTTTTTTTTTTCCAATTTTCTTTCATTGTTTTTGAATTGGAAGCTTCTCTCTTGAGCAACAACCCTTGATGGGTGGCCACAGGCAAAAACACATTGCAGACGAGACAAGGGAAATAAATAATCTTTTGACAAGCACCTAAGAATCAACCAATTTTGACAACATCTTGTCCATGGATTGGCCAAAATAGGTGTTCTTCCATCACTCCTTAAGATCAAAGCAATGTTATATGTAAGATCCCTTGGTTTCGAGCAAGGATTTTCATGAATATGAGGTGCCCTCCGAATATACTTTTTCCATTGAAAATGAATGGAATAATTGGAGACATGAAATGTGAGGGTTTACTTCCGTTGAACCGAGTGGTTAGTGTGTGACCAACACCCATTAGCATTATTATCATGCCCAGTGTTGGCATTGGGTGGCCTCCATTCAAAAGGGGTGACCTTTTGAAATACGTATGTGTTTTTGTTTAAAAAATTTCAAACCTTGAAAATTGACAGGTTTTTTTTTAATTATTAAAAAATAATGTGTACACAACATATTGAAGAAGAATTTGAAGGAGAAGCTCCCACTTTCAAAATGAAAAAGCAGCCTTTCAAGAAGCTTATATTCTAGTGCAATTTCAATGGCCAAAACTTGTGTTATCCCCGTTCCTTTTCGAAAGTTGCCAAATGTGTTATGCCCATTCAACTTTAAATTTGGCTTTTGCAAACGTTTGAAATATATAGAGACTTTTTTTTTTGTGGTAATATTTGAATGCAATGGTTTTCAAATTTTCATTCTATGAAATGAATTTTATTTTATTGGTAGCCATAACAAAGCTACCTACTGAACTCTAGTGACAAGACATGAGGAGAAGGGGTGAAAAGTTTGGTTTTGAACTCCCGACGCCAGGCTTTGCAGGCTCGCCTTTTAGGCACTAGGGTACAGGCTGAATGTCCTCATTTTATAAGATGTTTTCATCTTTGTTGTTGATTCCTAACAACTAGGCTTCCATAGCAATATCACCAACCCTTTTTTATTACTACCTATTGACTCATTAACTTGGCTTGAAATGGTTATTTTGTTTGCTATGGCATGTTACTTAAATCTAAATTAATTACAGGTAACATTATAACCCAATTAACATATCCTCTAATAGAGGTTCTAACTAGTTTTTTTTTTTGTTTTTTGTTTTTTTTGTTGTTTTTCTCAATTTTATGATGTTGCTCAAGGGGTGATAGTCCATGAATATATTTAGCCAAATTTGGCAATATTCAAAACATGAAAGTATAAAATCTTAAGCACCCTTTCATATTGCAAGCAATTGTGGTGAGTTTGGAAAAGAAAATTGATTTTTTTGGTTTTTTGACAATTTTTTTAAACGTGAAATTTATGACATAATATTGTTTCTTGAAATATTTTTTTTGCAAAATGGAAAAAACTTGCCACAAAAAAATCATTGGCTCCAACATGACACTTAATATGGCATTGTAAGGATATATCAAGGGTTTATTGCACAAAAAGATTTTTGTAGTTACACCAATTGCACCTCTAAAGGGTGAGGCTGAGCCTACTAAAAATTTAAACCTTGTCATTGGGTTGCACATTCCAGGTTTTGGTTTAAAATTACATTAGCCACCTTATTTGTTGTTTGAATAATTGAAATGATCGACATTGCATGAAAAACATGTCACATTGTGAGGCGAACAATTTTAATGGCAAGGGTTTGCAAATGTGTGATTACTAAGAATTGTTGTTTAACATTTGTTAGGACAAGGATGGAGGAAGGTAAAAGGAACTTTTGATAAGATAAGACAACCTTATCAAAAAACCCATTGAACTATGTTTTATTATCAAACCAAATGGAATTCTTCTATATGAATGATTAATTACTTGGTGAAAATGATTGGCAAGGGCAAAAACTAAGTCACCAAATATTATAATTAAGTGCATTTTCACAACAAATTGTTTGTGGTGATGACATGGATAAGCATATCAAGCCTAGCAATTGTGCGACCCCTATGATAGAAAGAAATATCTTAATTTAAATAGTTGTAATTTGGGATTAAAATTGGAAAATTAATAAAATGGACCCCTTTTTTATATTTTGATATTTTAATCAATACAAAGATAAGAAATTCCCAATGAAAATTTAAAACAAGATAAAAACAACTATATGTGTTTACAAAACAACATGAAACATTAAAAACAACATATTAACTCCAAAACAACATGCAAAATGGGGGGAAAAAAAGATAATTTTATAGTTTTAATATGTAATTCTACAAATGCAAGAATGGAATCCTTACAAAATTGTATAAAATGTAAGCCATTCACCATTTGGTGATGTTTGATGGTCTATTTCATGTCTTTTTCAACCCCAAAAAATAGGACAACAAAATAAAAAGGCATGAATGGTGGAGGGGATGCCATGTATGGCAATTAATGAAGTTAATACATGTGTAATAAAAATTTCATTTATATAACAACATACACAATAAACTAAAATTACAAGATATTGAAACTTGAATACCTACAAAATTACAACATTATGCTAGAAGGTGGCACCTATGATTCCATTCATGACTAAAACCTTATTCATATATGCATAAGTCAATAGATGGCACATAGTCAATTCAAAGTCATTGCTTATATCATATAATCACAACCATGACTATAATTATTTATGTCATAATAAGAATTATATATATGATACTCCATACCATTTTCGTGACTATAATCATTGATGAATGATCATTATTTCAAAAGATCATGTAGTCATGGTTGTCAAATTTTGTAATGTTAAATTGCATAACAATCATGGAAAATGTATGAAATGATTTATATTTAATTTAAAAAATATGAATGATAATTTTTTTAATTAATTTCTTGTTGTCATGTGGCAACCTATTCCAAATTAAAAAAATTACTGACCATTTATGGGTTGTCACATGATAACTTAAAGCTAGGAAATAAACATTTTTTGGCCTAATTATGTGATGTCATGTTCACAATAACCAAGGTCACAAAAGCTTAGCTTAGGGAACCTAGTTTAAGAGTTTAACTTAAGCTATTTAGACTAAAAGCAAAATTAAAATAAGCTAGGTAAGTTACCTAAACAAGGAATTCTAAGTTACAAGTGGGAGGACTTGAATCATTCTCCTCCACTTTGAAGGTTCAAATCCTTAACCATTGCAACAAATTTTTTCATTTGTATCATAATTAATCATCACAAAACTATAAACATTAACATATTTTAATATGGGTTAACCTAAGCCTCCCCAAGTTAATATAGGTTAATTTAGTACAACTTTAGGTTATTTAGGTTAAATTAAGTTAAACCTAAGTTAAACTTAAAAGGTAAACCTAGGCTTATCGTAAATGCTAAATTCAAAAATTAAATTTGGGCTAAATTTGAAAATAAACCTAGATGTTAAATTGAAATTCAACCTAGGTTAAAGCAAAAAAGTTAAACCTAGAGACTAAACCTAGGCTAAACCTATAAGCTAAAATTTAAAACTAAATTCAAAAAATTAAACCTAACCAAATCTAAAGACTAAATTAATAAACCTAAAGGCTAAACTTAGGTTAAACCAAGTTAACCATGGTAAAACCTAGGCAAAACTTAGTGTGAATGTGCTTTAATATTGAATCCAAGAAAAAAAAATGCTCAATGGCATGATGTTGAATTAAATTTATTTTTGTAGTTCATGTGCAAAATCACAATTTTTAAAATCATTCACAATTAATTAATGATCATAAGTTATTATGGATAATTAATTGCATTTGTTGGGGGCAACCTTTGGAAAAGATTAAATTATATATAAAAAAAAAAAAATTCTTAATGATAATTAAAAACATATTGCTCCTAAGTGCATACACATAACCAACAAATGTTTTCCATATAGAAAAAATTCAATTTCTTAATGTGTCCCATACATTTTGCTATTTGGTCAAACATGGTTTTGAAGTCAAACCATGTGCTTTAGTCATGTAATTGTGAGCCTCATAACATGATTACATGACTAAAACTTAGTAATAGTCACAAAAATGTACAAGTCATGGACGTCACCTTTTGGTGTAATGCAATAAATAATCATCATATATATATATATATATATATATATATATATAAGAGTACAACTTTATAATTCATAATGCCACTCCACATATTAAAGATGTTAAGCCAATGCATTGCCTCCACCTTTTTTCCACACATGATACTAACATTAATGTATCCACATTCACAAATAGTTTTGTTGGTTGAATTAAAAGGCACCTTCTACCAAAGGCTACATAATACAAACCAAGTAACAAAAATATTCATATGAAGTTGAATAGAATGACTAAGCATTTGACATGGACCTTTGTTCACACTTTCAAACCACAAAATTTTCACAAACTCAAGAAGCTCATCTCTTCCCATATATTCAAATTCTTCATCAATACAATTAAACTTGATAAATAATCTTTTATTAGTTTACCTTTGTTTGTATCATCAATTGGATAATGCTTAAAACTAAATAATCAAACATCACACTATAAAACAAATACATTATTCATGTTTCAATTGCACCTACATTCCCACAACATCATGTAACTTTACTTCCTACAAATCCAAAACAAAAGATAATTTTTTCTACAATTTATAGAGTCAAAGGTATGATAAAACAAGTTGATTGGGCCAAATTGGGTAGTGAAGGCTTTGATGAGTCCTACTTGCCATCTAGTTTTCCACCAATACGATTCATTATGTATTATAGATGAATCTATCAACCACTTATTTCCAATTGTGAACTTTGATTTGCAAAGCCCATTTTCTCTTAACTTTTCATGTTGTAAGGTTTAATTATGGTTGGTGGCCTTTCATTTGAAAGGCTTTCATATTTTTGACCTTTATGGGAACCTTTTACAAGGTGAAAACCATTCCAACCAATGTTGGTAGGTTATTGAATTTTTTGAAAAACTAATAAGGGAACCTTTTTTTTTTTTTGGGAACCATATAGGGTATAGTAACAAAAAGAATCAAAGTTTTTAGATCCAATTATTATCATGGGTGTAAATTTGACATAAGGAACTATTGAACTATTTTAGGTAGAACATTATTAGAATCATGGTTTACAAATCCATTTTTTTGTTTAATTTAATTCTTATGACCCAAAAAATGTTGCAAAATAACAAAAAACATTGGTTACATTCTTTTAAAAGTCCTTTGGGTACTTCATACTCAATAAATTCATTTCAAAATTTTTAAAAAGTTCCCATAATTACACATTAAGAATATTGTGTTACAAGTTCATCCAAAACTTTTAGTGTTAACTTAAATCATTTTAATCACAACATGAAAATTAAAGAGTGGTCATACACCTAAGTGGCTCCTTATAGCCCATTTGGATTCCAATTTCTTCTCAAACTAATACCTAGGCAGATGCATAGTAAGGTGGACCAACTTGGAACTAACACAATCCACTTTTATGTTACCTGGGTATGATTATAATTGCTACATTATTTTGTACATATTGGAATTCTTAAATTGGATTCATTTTGAAATGTTATACATCAATATGTATACAATCCAATTGATTGGAATGAAAAATTCATAAAATTCTAGGAGTTATGGACTTTTGAAATTGGAATACTAATTAAGTATGTAACATGAACATCAATTAGTGGATGGACTTTGGTTTGGTTCCATGATGAGCATGAAAACTTGTCAGGGATTTAGCTAGGTTTTGGATGCAACCTACTAGGTGATTAGGTTCTATACAAAGTTTTTAGAAAATTCAAGAATCAATTAGGTTTTTAATAATCCTATTGAAAAATGAGTATTTTTTCAATAACTGATCAACATTAATTACAATTTAAAAAAAACACTACTATGATAGGCAAAGGATTAATCGGCCTAAACTAAATTTGATATTTTGCAATTTTGTGCGTTGCATTCACATTCACAATTTAAGTAGTTGAATCTTTCTTTTTGCACTAGGAAAAAATGCCTTTTTTTAAACCAATTTTTTTTCAATTGCATGTTGTTTTCAACTATAATTTTTTTAATATTTGAATAAATTAATGGTGATTACCAAATAAGTCAATCCCCCTACTAATTTGATGGACAATTGAAAACATGACCCTTGACTTGGGGGTCACTTCTATACCATTCTTGGCATCAATAAATTTCCTAATTGATTCATAGTCAAAAAGTTGATTAAAGATGTGATGTCATCAAATGTTATGCAACTATTGAACAATGTGGTTATATTAGACATCATTTGTTCAACTATTTACAAATGAATGAATTTTAAAAATTTGGATGGATAAAACATGGCATAGTATCTAGGTCTAGGTTTAGGTGCCACATGGCCTAGTTTAAATGTCATGTGGCTTATGTCTAAACATAGCCTAGGTGCCACATGGTTTAAGTTTAAGCGTAACATATGTGACACCTAGCATGGCCTAGGTCTAAGGTTAAGTGTCATTGGGCATATATTGTGGTCTAAGCATAGGTGCCATTTGGCCTAGGTTCCATTTTACCCTAGGCTTATTTAGGTGTCATGTGGTATATGTGGTTTAAAAATAGGTGCCACATGGTTTAAGTTTAAATCAAACCTATGTGACACATGACATGGCTTGGGTTTAGGCCTAGGTGTCACCTTACTTAGTCCTAGGCCTAGCTTAAGTGTAACATAGGTTACGTGTCGTAGAGGTTATGCTATTTAGTAGGTTAGGTTAATTAGTAGGTAATAGGTTAAGCTAGGTAACTAGCTAGGTAATAGTTAAATAGGTAGGTAGCAAGGAAGTTGATAATAAATAGAACATAATATTTTTGACTAAATTGCAACTAGGTTACAACTAGATTATAACTTAAATGTTTATGCCATATTGTTTGTTTTCCATGTCAAACTTTTAAACTATGTAAGGAGGTGCATTAAAAATGTTAGATAAACACCAAAAAAATGAAAGTGGAAATGTTATTTGAGTGAGTCAATTGGAAAATATAACTTTAAAGGTTAAATTCTAAATGAAATAAAATTTTCTTAACTAGGTGTCATGTGGCTAAGGTGCCATGTGGCCTAATGTTAAGGACAAAATAAAGACACAACTTGGAAAAAACAAAAAAACTTAACAAACAAGGAACTTGCTAGTGAATAAACAACTTTATTGCTTGAACGAAACATGATGCTAACTAAGCATGAAATGGATTAAAAAAGAAAGGTTACAACTTGTGTTGACATATTTTTCATGGGTTTTTTTGGAAATTCTTAGAAATTTTAGAAATATTTTTTGAGGATATTCTTGGAAACTTTTAAGAACTTCCTTTATAGTTTATTGTCCATGACACCTAAGTCTATGCTATAGGTGCCATGTGGCCTAGGTTTATGCCTAACCTAGGTGCCATGTAGTTTAACCTAAATAACCTATGTTTATGCATAACATAAATGCCACATGGGGTGAATGCACATTATGATGTACATAATTTGAGAGAAATTTGGAATTACATATAGTATCAAAAGTAACAACACTTAAAATTTCATTCACTTTGAATTATTCTAAAAATCAAATACAAATGATTTGGACTTCAAAATTAAAAGGAGTCACAAGAATTATGAATATGAAATTGAATCATAATTGTGAATTTGTGTAGATGTACACCAATAATTTAATAAAGGTTTTTTAAAAACCATTATTTGACAACAATTTTTTATTTTTTAAAAAACTCAAAACTTTGTTTTATTTTTCGTCAAATGATTAAAAAATAGTTAACCCAAGTAAATCTTCAAGAAAAGAACAATTTTCAATTTGAAAAAACAATTATCAACATTATCATACCATAATGTACTTATGAACATTTAAAAATTATCTAATTAAAACTCCATGACCTTAAAAAAACTTGAAATTTTTGATGGGAAAGATTGTTTTTTATAATTTCTTTTTTTTATGAGTAAAATTTCATGGACAAGTTATCATTAAATGTGGTACTTCTTAATCCACTATTACAAATCATTATTTTTTAAAAGGTTCAAGTTGACTAACTTGTCATTTTAAACTTTGGACATGTACATTTTGACTAAAGTCTAGTGACTTGAATGACACATATATTTTTTGACTCATCAACTTGATTATAATGATTTATTTAATTAAATATATATATAATCAAATTATACAACTTTAATCAAAATGGTCAATGATTTTTAGTCAAATGTGACATAGTTTATTATCCTATGTATTTACCTCCTACCTATTCACCCACCATTTACATAACTAGCTATTTACCTGCCTATTAATCAGCCACCCACCCACCTACTTACTTACATACATATTTATATTTTTTCATTTTTGTACAACCTATCTATTTACCTACCTACATACCTATTTAAGTTTAACCATTAAAAGTAGCCATTAGGTGTAGCCATTATGTTTCACCACTAAGTTTACCGAAATTTTAGTCAAATTTTAACCATTAGGTATAACTTAGGTTTAATCACTATATTTAACCACTAGATTTACCCATTAGGCCATATCTAATTATTCAATTTAGGCCACTAAGTTTAACTTCTAGGTAAACTTAAATTTAACCACTATATTTAACCATTAAATTTACCCATTAAGTTTAGTCTAAGTTTAGTCATTATGTTTAACCACTAAATTAAACCTAAGATTAACCATTATGTTTAGTTGAATTTTAATCATTATGTTTAAACATTAAGTTTAGCCATTAGCTTTAGATTATGTTTAGCCACTATGTTTACTCACTATATTTAACCAAAATTTAATCATTATGTTTAGACATTAGATTTAGCCATTAGGTTTAACTTAAATTTTGCCATTATGTTTAATTAATGTTTAATCATTACATTTAACCATTATTTAGCCATATGTTCGGTCACTATGTTTAGCCATAATTTAATCATAATATTTATTAGGTTTAGCCAAAGTTATGAATTTTAACTATTAAATTTGTCAACTAAGTTTAACCACTATGCTTAACCAAAGTTTAGTCATTATGTTTAACCATTAGATTTAGCCACTAGGTGAAATTAAAGTTTAACCATTAGATTTATCAAATAAGTTTAGCCACTATGTCTAGCCATTAGATGTAACCATTATGTTTAATTTAATTTTAGTTACTAGTTGTCACTTAGGTTTAGTCACTATGTTTAGTGATATGAAATAAACATGTGAAATAAAAAAATTGACAAAAGTTGAACACCTTTGATGGTGTAGTCCATTAGTAAAGATTTGGTTTATCATTGTGAAGGTTTGGGGTTCAATTTTTATACTTGCAACCTATGTGCATGCTTAGAAGGTTAGGGTAAATAGGTTAGACTAAAATAACTTGTTGAGGTTAGGCGAAACTTAGCTGGGTTAGGTTAAATTAAATTAAATTAAGTTAGGTTAAGTTAAGCTAAGTTAGGTTAAGTAGGTTAAGTTAGCACCTACATGCCTAAATGTCTTTTTTCAACCTACTTAAGTCCCTATTTATTACCTACCTATTAATTTTTTAAATAATAAAATTTAAATGATTTTAATTTAGGCATAAATTTGACCAAGTCAAAGGGTCCATTGTCTATCGGTCAAATAATTGGTCATTCTATAAGTCATGTTGCTAATCAAAATGATAGGGTCCAAATTAACTACCTAATCATGCTAACAAGTCCAAATCGACTTGTTTAGATTGATTGGGTGGTTATTTTGACACTTGTCATTTTGGGTATTTGTTGATTGAAAAATTGAGTAAAAAAAACCATGAATTATAATAGTCGTCCTTTTGTTGGAATTGTAGAGGTTTCAAGGTTCTAGAAATCAAAATAATGTTTTGTTATACTATTATATCATTCATATGTGCATCAATTTTGTAACATAATGTTAGATTGGGACATAAACTATCATTTTTTACAAGATTTAAGTGAAAATTATTTTCCAAATTTTCACCATGATGCATGAAACTTGGATAGGTATTAAAAATTATAAAATTAAGACATTTTTTTGTGTACACTATACCATGCATCCACCCCATGGCCTATTTGAACTTAGGTGTTTTATGTTTAGGTGTCATGTGGCCTAATTTAGGTGCCACATCATTTAACCTATGGATGTGGATGCACCACATGTCATTAAATTAATAGTTGAACCTTTTGCCTAGCTTAATTGCAACATAGTCAAACTTACAAGTGGAAAATTGATGAATGTTAACGAGTAGAAATCTCTAGACTAAATAGTTCCACAAGCCTCATAGTGATTACTAGTTACTAATGGTAGATTTCCCGTTCCTTACCCAAGGGGTGAAGTTAGTGGGATTAGGTAATTCGGGTTAATGAATGGTTGGGAGTAATTCATCTAATCATCTAAAAGATTTCTAGGAAGGGATTAGAATAAGGCCTTATTTTCTAGGGGTCAATGTTGGCCTTGTGTGTGGTATGTGGGGAAGGGGGATAAAAGAAAGGGGAAGGGGAGGAGATAGATTAAACATTTTTGGGAGGTGGAGAATTCTCATTTGGAGTGTGGAGGAGAGGAATGGAAAAAGAAGTACGTACTTTGTGTGTGATTCTAATGGACGATGGTTGAAGGACTTGAATTTCATATGTTGCATTGATGTTCTATTAAGTGTGGAAGGTAAAGTTATTTTGGTGATAAAAGTAGGATGCTTCCTTTGGCTAGTATCTTTGCATTTCTTTTAGGATAGAATGTAAGGGGGCTGATTCCAAGTTAGTCTTTGGAGCCTTAAACTATTGGTTGCCACAAGAGAGTTGTAGCTAGTCCATGGTGGTGGAAATCAAGGGGTAACAGACTAACAAGTTACTTTTTGTAAATTAGAAGGCACTACAATATGCAATAGGTAGGAGTTACAAAAGGTATGACAATGGGTCATAGATGAAATGGTCCAAAGGAAGGACATTGAAAATTGCAGGTGGCAAGTAAAGCCACTAGAAAACTTGCAGGCATGTGGAAGGACGAGATAATAACATTAGAAAGGTCTACACGGGGATGTTGAAGGTACTACAAACCTAGTGAGAGTAACTACTTTCAAGTTCTCTTTCTTTTTCATCTTGCCTTTTTTCCATTCTACCTTTTACTCCTTGGATTAAAAAACTAATATAAAATTAAGTATGGTCTTAGACAATAAACCTTTACCTTCCCCATTTTCACTTGTATGACCTCTTACTTACTACTTGAGTAGTTGTAATAAAATAAAAGAAGGAGGGTAGTTCTATATGTTAAGTAATAAGGGGTCAACCTTGTCCTTTGGTCTTACTCCCTGGAGGAGGGGTAGTGATTGGGGGCCGCAATTTCACCCCTTAACAATGACATCATGCAATGTCAGTGGATGAAGTTCATCTACCTTAGGGTTGCAATTGAAAATGAACTTTTGACTATAATGGTAAATGTTGTTTGCATCTGAAGTGGCTTAGAATGGTTAATATTGTTGTGGTGTTGACACATGGTTAATGTTGGTAACTAAAATGTCATTTTTGACTTGTACTTGTCATTTGATGGTTTTAATTGCAAAAAATAATAATTTCCAATTAAGTTTATCATTTCCAATTACAAATTGTAATTGAAAATGAATTGAAAATGTAGTTGTAAATGTGGGGTTTGCTTCTTATTGTTGTTATTGATGAATGAAAATTCTAGTTCCATTTTTGTGCCAAAAACAGTAATTGATTCAAGTTTCTTTCATCGTAATATTTCCTTTTGTTTCTTTTCTTTTGTTTTGATTTCATTATTGTGGCTTTCTTTGTTGGAGATATAACATTTTTCTTTGGTGAAATAGTCCTCAAAATTTATAAATCCATATTTACACTTTTTTCAACAGATTCCAACACATGCATTTTTTCTTCTCACAAGCTTTTATTCCCCACATTCTTCATCTTTTGTGAAATCCATACTTTCAAGAATCATGTTTAGGTCTTTAGGACAGTGAAGATTTTGACAAAATGTCTATATGTTTTACATGGAATGAAAATGGCACAAATTCATTTTCTCTAATGTGTTTGATCATTTGAACTTCATGTTTTACATTTTGAATTTTTGTGGCATGTTCAATATTGTGACAAATCTCCTTAGTGAAAACCTATTTCCATCACTATTCACATATTTTGCAAAAAGATCCCACAATTAAAATTTAAAAAAACACTTGCAATGAGGAAAAGAAAGGCCTAGATCTTTATCATCATGTTTTAGCCCATGTTTAAATGATTCTTTTAATTTTACGATTGTGATGGTCTAAAAGAATGTAATATTTGATGTTAAGTTTCTTTATAGTGTTGGTAGGTCCATTGGTTTGTAGTGTTCAACTTTGGGGTTTGGGTTCAAGTTCTTGTGGTTTGAACTTGAATTGACGCCCTTTTGATGAAACCAACACAAGAATCAAATTGTGGAAATAACCTTTTGCTAGAACTTAAATTCAAACTATGGAAATATATATATATATATATATATATATCAAAAGGAATAGTTTTTAAAGTATGCAAGTTGAACTTTTAAAACAATTGACAAGTACATTGAATTTTATAAGTGTCTTGCAATTTTAAACGATTGTAGAACTTCATGCACATATACAATCTATATTTTGAATTTGTCATAAAATGTCCTATAACCCATACAATCTCCATTATTGAAGAATGTGTAATGCACTAGTAGGACCAAAATAAAAACAATTATGTTTACAATTGGATTCATAGTCATATTGGATTAAATGACTATGGTCATTAGAGTCATGTTGGACAACTTACTTGAGCAACTCAACATGACATGGTGTCAAGTTGTGTCCAAACCTATTATGTGTAATGTTCACATGGGTTAAATTTAAAACAAATGTATGTAGTCATTTTATAGTCATTTAAGGACACAAATAGTCATGTTGTAATGAATTAGGATCAAGTTTAGAATGTCATTAAAGGGAATTGAACCTTCATTTCCATAGCCACAAACCGATTCCTTAACCATCCAACAATACTTCAACTTATGATATATTATGTCATCACATAAATATAAACATGTATATTTGAGATTTTACGCATGTTATTTAATTATCTAAGTTCATAATGAAATTGATTTCACATTTTAATTACATAGTTCTCATTTATTTAAATAAATATTTTGAATTCAATATTCAAATTTAATGTTTTAAATTCTGATTTCAGTTATAAATTAACTGTAATTCATAATTTGTAACTCAATTTAATATTTAATATTTTATTTGGTTCATACATTCAGATTTTTTTATAATAATTAAGTTAACTGATTTAATATATATATTTGGGACATAAATCAAAATTAAAATTAAAATTATGAACTAAATTTCATCTATACTTTTAATTCCATACTTCTATAACAATTATAAGTTTCAAATTTCAGATGTAAATATATTACATAAATTTAGAATGTTTATTTCAAAAATTGCATTGTAAATTTTTTAATTATAAACATATACATAAATGTCACATGATTTAATTAAAAAAAAATTAAATATCATTGATTAAACCTTTGTACCTGTGTGCATGCCATTTGTAAAAATAACAAACTAAAATATAACATTTTTATACATCACTACAAAATGATTCCACTTGAACTTCATATACACATGTGTTTTCATGCAATGTATATTACATGACTATTGCCATTATAAAATGACCTATGAATTGTTTTATGAATGTACATGTTAAATTATATTTTATGATGTATGATGCTAATTATTATCTTCATTTTCAATTTACCTCACAATATACAACTAGGTTATGATTACAATTATGTTAATTTGATTGCATATTTACACCATGTGGCAAAAGTATAAATGTTAAATGTAAAATGATGGACATTAATTTTTCACATCATATTTTAAATAATATTATAACTTGTTTAGTAGTTGGTTACATAAAACATCAAATATTTCTAATATCATATGTTATATCATAATGTCAGATGTTGCATCATCGTTGTTGGTTAGTCATTTTAACAATTCTACATTTTTAGCTTGAGTGTACATAAAATTGAATACATGTCCACATTATGTTAAACATTCAATCCATTAGTTGTAATAACCACTAGATTGCAACTACACATATTGTCACATAAGTTAAATAGTTGCAAATGTGTTTCATAGTTTTTTTTTTTTTGGTTAAAGACCACTAGTTGTTTAGGAAATGGTTGCATAGGGCATGAATATTTCTAGTGATGGGTAAATGCATTATATGATGGTTCAGTTTTGAAGAAACAAGAGTCTACACAAGTTTGTTTTATAGTGTTAAATTTCTGATTTAATTTGATATTATTGGTTAAATGGTAATAAAATTCATGTATAAAAAAAATTAAGACCGTGATAATAGGAGCCCAAGTATAGATTCCAAAAATGCATATTTAAAAAATAAAAATCGAAGGAATTTTTATTTTAAAAACATATGACAATATGGTTCAATTTTGACCATTCCAAAGTCTCTAATTAAGAATTACTTTCCATTTTTGAGAAAATATTTCAAATAAAAGTTATTATTCATACCACACCACATATTGAGTCATTATAGATAATTTGGAATGGAATGCAATATGAATCATTCAATTTTTTACCATTTGAATCAACCAACAAAATCCATATTTTTTGCCTTCAAAAGTTCATAATTAAAAGTGAATGTAATTTTATTTTAAAATAGTTATACATTTTTTTCAAAATAAAATTATTAATCTAAAACCAATTATCAATTAAAAAATTAACAATTTTATTATTCATTATAAATGTCCAATAGATTTTAAATCTTATGATTCAAAGCTTGACACCATTGATCCAAAAGTGAGCCACCATATCTTGTATTTGCCTTAATGTACATAGAATTAGACCCAATTTTAGAATTGTCAAGTCCAAAGTCCTTATTTGAAAAATTGTGCCAAATTTGGTGTTGCAAGGTTTAAAGTTTTGAAAGATTATACTTGAACTTGCACCTAAAAACCTACTATAAAGCTTTTAAGCATCAAACCAAAATTTGAGGTTTTCTTTGAAGGAAAAACCAACGAAGATTGTTTTCTTGGGCCCTTGCTCCCTATCCCTGAACATTCCTTGTTTTGATGAGTTGGGTCCAAACCTTTGACATAATAAGTTTTCATATAGGTAGACATTTTGAACATTTTAATGATTGTAAAACCACTTGGGCTCAATTTCAAGCTCTCAAACAACAAGAATGCTCTATTTCAATTGATGGGGCTCGGACCCTTGTTAAAACTAAGCTTAAGTGCCTCATTATACCTAATTAAATTTTTAAAACATTTTTTTGAAGTTTGAACTTTCTAATTGTGATAAAGAGGGGCAACATGTTTGTCCAAGGTTTTTCCAAATGACTCATTTAAGTAGCCACTACTAGGTTATACAACTTTGTGAAATAATCAATTTTCCTAAGCACAAAGCCAATGATTTGTGGAGTACTTTAAGGAATCGATTTGTTTTTTGGTCAGTACCGTGTTTAGTAATTCTTATAATTTGGATTTGTTATTATACATTAGTTTTCATTTTGGAAGAAGTATTGATTGCAACACACTTGCTCATTTTTCCATTAAACATAAAACAAATTGTTGGCATTATTCACAACTTCCTTAAAAAAGAATCAATTCTTCAATTTGATGTTTGTCTCTATTTCCTCCTGTAATTTTGATTCTAGTCTTTTGATAATTGTTTTGAGACCTTCCTAGGTTACAAGTCCCCTATTTTTTGGTACCCAATCTTGTTCATTATCTAGGTTCCATCCCCAATCTTTGGTTATTTGGAAAGTCTTAAAATCTTGGGGCCAAAATGAGGAAGTTGGGACCAATCCCAAAAATTGGGGTCACGGAATTATTTTTTTCAAACTTTTGAACATAATTTTTTGTTGGGGTTTGCACTCCAAGGACTTCACTAATTTCCATTTTTCACATAGTTTTAGGGTTTTAGCTATGGTCTACCTACGTTGGCCTAAGTTAGGGATTCTTCTGCCATGGAAGTAAATAAATGGGGCTCCTCCCACTTACTGTTTCTTTTTCATTTTCACTTGTGTTGTGAGCTATTTTGACTTTCTTTAGTTTCATTTAAGAGCTCTTCTCAAAAGAAAAATCCTCAGTTTTTTTGGTCTTCAATGGCTTTTGATGTGCTAGTGCTGAAATCTGTACTTTTCAGTTCTTATTGAAGTTATCATTACAATCATGACTCTACCAGGAGAAAGATCTGGAAGCAATAAATGTGAAGCATCAGAGAGAGCTTGAAGTTGTTGCTACAAGAGAGGAACAACTGCATGAGGTCAGACTCGAGGAAGTTTTGTAGACCTTAAATGTACCTTCACTTCTTGGTGAACTGTAGTTAGTCTTGTATTCTCCAAATAACTTGAATAATTAAGTGGGAATAATGCCATTTGCTTCTGACAATATTGGGCTGCTCTCAAGAAATCGAATTGAGGGCAAATTAATCATAAAGAGACAAAGGTTGAGGTCTTCATAGCAAACTGATGCACTCTCCGAAGTTTTAGTATGTATGTTGACTCCTACCCTATGAATAGAGCACGACTTTCAATTCAAGTGCACAGCTCGTGTGAAAGCTAAGCTAACAACTCTCAATTATTGTCCTGACAAAAACCTCTGTATATATGTTAATGTTCAGACCTTATCAAATAGCCTTAAAAGCTGCAGTCAGAAAAGGATGCAGGTGTCAATGTGGCTGAATGGGATGCACAGGACTTGAAGGATCAGCTGGAAGAACTTAAGTCGCATCACACAACAACTTCGGGCCAACTTGCAAGTTCCAGCACTCACTTTAAAAGAAGAGAAGGACAAAAAGTAGAAATATGTGAAGCTCCTGTTTGAGATCACCAAAGCTCCCAAGCCCTTTATTGGTGTATAGATGAACTGTACTTCTGATTTGCTGGTCATAGCAGACAAAACGCACTGTTAAGAGGATTTCATTCAAGTGTCACGGGATTGCAGATACTCATTCTGTTCTAATGTAATGCAGATGGAGACAGTAACCACATGAATTGCAGAGTATGCTTCTGTGCCTGCAATAGTGCAGTAGCAACTACTCCATCCCACTTGTACATCTTTCAGGTTACCACATCTCTAGAGGTGAACTCCTGTCTCCCTCTTTGGCTCTTCTTATGTGCCCATGATTGTCTTCTATCTCACTCTTTATTTGCTTGTCTTCTCCTTAGCACCGTTGCAAGCAATGTGGGACAGTGTGCAATCAAGGCAATGTGTGCAGGATTGTGGGATATTTCTTGCTTTTTTATGACTGCTGCTTGTGAGTCTGATTTTAGGACAAGCCAGTCTCATCCACAAGTGGACGGCACACATAATGTGGGTGTGTCTGGCAGAAACAGAAGGCAGCTGAAAGGCGTTCATTAGACTCAGAATGGTGGGGCTAGTTCTCCCAAGAAAGGGATGGAGATAAAGGAGTTTGGAAGAGGTGTAGATATGCTGACTAAAATTGGCAAGAAAGAGCAAACTTATGCAGATGATCATGTTCGGCTGAATGGATTCAAACCCAGAGATTGCACCAACAATCTCCTGACAGAGCATGTTTGCAGTAATTATGCATTTTTTCTAGCTAACTCACGCCTGGAAATAATATAATATGCTTGGAAATTGAACCTTTGCTAGCCCATGGATAATAATAAGCTTCCTCAAATACTATGTTTTCACTCTTGATTATGTAAGGGTAGATTAACCTGAGCAGTTCGGTATAGCTGTCAGAGCTAAGGAACTTGTAGGAGTATGAATGTTGCTAGAGCTTAAAAGAATTGTTCCTTCTAGTCCTTGGTGGTGAAATTAATTTTAGCAGATAAGAGTGAGATTTCTGGGGTTAGAAATCTAGAAATCACAAATATTGTTAAATCCAATCATAATTTGCACATCTACAATTCAAGACTGAATTTTTTAAAAAAGATTGTGTAAAAAACTCTAACTTCAAAAACAATGCTTTTAACAATTTGAGCAAAGTTCAAATATCACAATGCAATATGTCATTAGAACCCACACTTTCACAATTATGAATTCTGAAACTAAACAAAAACTGGGTTTCAAATAGTTTGAACGAAGTTAAAAGTTGAAAGAGCACAAAATGTAGTATGTCATTAGAGTTCACACTTAGCAATTATGAATTATGAAGTCAAGTTGATTAAGAGATTGAAAAATTGACACATCATTTTTTTCTTTTACAGTTATCAACAAAGGACATGCATTTTTTCTTCCCAAAATATGTCATTTTTCCAATGGGTAACATGCATACCCATTGATGAAACTATACATGTGGCAGGACCATCATGTGAAACACACCTTGTTTTATCAAGCTTTCACCCAATGTTAAGTACAATGTGAGTTCTAATGATCAAAGAAGCACTCAGCTCTTTAACCATTTGAATATTTTAGTTTGAAAACTCCCTCAAAATGTTAGTGTATTGACAATTAGAAACAAATCAATAGCGAAATCTGGCACTATTTCAAAAATAATGTCCAAACTCATCTAGAAGGAAGTAACCGTCTCCGATTTAGAAGGAACAAAATCCTTCCAAATGTTGTACAAATTACTCTGAGTATATAACAAGTTCAAACACCAAACTTAGAGTAAATTCTGGACAATAAGTTCTCAGATCTATTAAAATTTCCATGATCCCTTGACCTTATGGAAATAGAGAATGCTATGGTGCAGATGAGCCGCTGGCAGCTTAAGAATGCCACTGCAGGAGATTAATGCTGGGTGTATGGATTGGGTTACTAGCTAAATCTGAAAGCATTTAATTCCAGGAGTAAAACTCTCAAATGAGTTACATTCAGCTGGTACCTAGGAGAAAATGAAAAAAAGCAGCAGTACTAAATTGCAGTGCTGATCTCAGATTCTCCACAAGATGAAGCATAGAAAATTCAGCTGTCAAGGGGAGCAGGCAAAGAGACTAGAAGAATTTAAGCAAGCAGCTCCTTACAATCAGAAATGAGTAAGGTTGTGGAAGAAATTAAACCTTCAATAGTCGTTAGTAAATGGCATGTTCATTTGTATGCAACAAGTTCACAGTTTTTGCGTCATATTAAAAGTTCACAGATTGTCGACGCCATCCAAATTATATTATCAATTCATAACCATTAAAGCTGCACTAGTACTGCAGGCTAGCTTCAGGCCCCCAGGCTACTGAACCAAATCATAGATCTGATAATGCTGAAACTAGGGCTGCCGAGTGTGTCCTGTATGGGTGGAATAAGAAGTGTAGGCCGCATTCAGATAAGCTCCTTCAGTGGTTGCGGCTGCGAGGTTGGAAGCGCTCGGCAGAGAGTAGCTGGTGGTGGTTCCCAATTGATTTGGAAACGGAGTGTGTCCTGTATAAGTGGAATAAGAAGTGTAGGCCTCATTCAGATAAGCTCCTTCAGTGGTTGCGGCTGCGAGGTTGGAAGCGCTCGGCAGAGAGTAGCTGGTGGTGGTTCCCAATTGATTTGGAAACGGCTGCCACGGCTGCTGGATATCGTCGCTCCCGCAAGCTGCTGATGCCGTGACCGGGTTCAGAAAGGAATCCTCGTGTGGAGAATTGGACCGGATATTCACCAGATGCTCCGAACCTTCATTCTCCACTGAACCCAAGGCCACTTTCGCCTGTTACCAATCCCAGCACTAGTCAGGCAAAGTAGGCTTGTAACGAAAGAGTTACGCTTGGTACATGAAATTGCTGCACAACGTTCTCACAAGGAGTTTTCGTAACAACTCCCTGTGTTGCACAAGTCCTTGTTACTTGCGTATTTAGTCTGTTCTTGGCCGTAAGATTTTAGAGAATTTTCGCACAAGGGAATGATCCAAGAGCTCCTTGTGGCTCATGAAGTCGCTGCACGACGTTCTAAGATCCTGGCACACAAAGTTGCAGGAACAGGAACGGTGCGTTTCGATGATTTAGATTAAGAATGTTACATACCTGATCAGCAGCTCCTTGGATTGCTGAAGTCGAACGTGCAACTGCTGGTGCGCCCATGAGCTGGTCTCGACTCTTCCTTGCCATTTCAAGAGCCGCTTTAAATTTTTTTTCTGGCATCTTGTTCAATATTACCTGCTTATTATAATTTCATTTGCAGTAAGTTATACATGAGCATGTCAGTTCCCCATCTCACTAGAGAAAACTTGCCAGCAGCTGCGTGCTAAGTTGGATTTCAAAACTTTGCATCAAGCTAGAAAAGAAAATAAATCATTACTAGTACGTCTGTGAATCGATGCAAATGATCAGGAGAGTATGATGACAGATGTGACTAGAACAGCAGCTGCTTACATTCTGCAACTTCTCTGGATCTTTCTCAGAAGCTCGTAAGAAATCTGCCACGGTGTAGATTCCATTTTCATTGAGGCACTTGCTCAGACCATTAGCGATCCCATGCAAGCGGCACACCGGGTCGTTGTTCGAAGGAGCTTTCCGCTTCATATTTGCTGAGCGATGCATCCATGGCCACAAACAACACCCATGAACCTCTCTCAGTCGAATACATAAAATTGTTATGTAACAAAGCTATGATTAGATCTTGCGCCGCGTTTGGAGATTCAGAGAAGAATATATACAAAAGAAGATCCAAGTGAAGGAATTCTTACGTTTACCACGCTTGTCCTTCACCGCAAAGGGCTCTGTTATGGCCTCTCGGATGTGCAAACCATCGAAGCTGCAACCCGGGAGAAGTTGCAGAGCCAAGCGAAACTTTCTACCACGGATCCAGCTTGAGTTGTCAGTAAAGTGGAGCTCAGTGCTTAGATTGCCCTTGCCCCCCTTCAATGTCACTATCAGATCTCCACCCGCCAAGAGCTTCTTCTTCCCATCACGTGGCTTCACGATGGATTTCGTTAATGAAGACGTCGCGGGAGGCCATGAGTCTCCGTCGTTGTCGGATTCGAAGTCGCCCTTCAGTACCAAGATCTTGAATCTAGCTGACGACACGGCACCATCTTCCACGAGTTGGCCAGTTTTGATATCGACCAGTTCCACCTGAAGGGCAGATCCATCCTCGTTTCTCACTCGATCTTCAGAATAGAAATGTTCAGAGTTATACACAGGAGTATTGGACATTGAGAACCGCAGGTACAGATTCTTTGCCTCAGGAGCTTGTTCGATACTTCGTGCAAATGTCGGAGCCCTGTCATGAGGGGAAAAAGCTATATACTAAGAAGTTGGGAACACTCGAAATCGAACTGTCAGCTGAAGATTACTGAAATCATTCCTGTTCAAAGTTTAAACCACCTGGAGCAAGCACAACATTGTTGCTAGCCGCAAGAGAATCTATAACACAAGTTCTTCAGCTAGGTCCAATATTACAGCTCTAGTGAAACCGAATATTTTCAGGAGCTCCAAGAGATTTGGGAGACAAAACGAAAGTTCACAACCGTCAGAGAAGAATTAGGCAGTAACGCTTCACTTACCCCGGAGTTTCGTTCGTTCGGAATATGGCGTGGTGATGTGTCTCGTGATGTTCTGGGAACTCCGGCAGGTTACAAAACTGCAAACTCACGGCACTGAAAAGTCAGCTACATTTATGCCTCAGAACCTGGACATACACAAAGTTTTTTCTCGGCCCTTGTACGTCTCTGGACGTAGTCTACGTCTTAAATGTAAATTTGAAAACAGATGATGTCAGAGCTCCAGTGCGACGCAGAACACGAGCTGCAACTTAAAAAAATTCAGACTACAACTCACATTCCTTCCACACAATGAATCTTAAGAGAGCAGTTTGTTGAATATTAATCAGGAGAGAGGTCTATGCGCTTACAAAATCTTTCAGCGGGCGCTTCACGAACCGCCATATGCGTTTTTTATCGGCAGAAACCTGTCGATCTGGGCAACATTTTTCGC
>Ga0209611_10005201_pt1 | contig 21954 bp, 14 predicted proteins | sample S1TSphgellanicum_3_FD_187693 | JGI IMG/M metagenome (GOLD analysis project Ga0209611, IMG submission 187693) | Host-associated microbial communities from peat moss isolated from Minnesota, USA - S1T2_Fc - Sphagnum magellanicum MG (SPAdes) (version 2) | ecosystem: Host-associated > Plants > Peat... | reverse complement strand
CTTCTAGAATTGTTGTTGCTCCTTTTTATCCAAACTAGTGTCAATCATGATTCATTGACTTCTCTCTCCATCTTATGCTCATCTCATCACGATTAGATGATGCCAACTGCTCAGTGGAACTACTATCAAGGTTATCAGCTTTTGTTTGGTGAACTTACAACAATATTGGAATTGTTGCATTGTGTGTGGATTCATACATGGCCTATCTACTTTGCTCTGCATTAGAAACCCATTTCAACCAATCTACGTAGTCATCCGCATCTATTATTTCTTCCTCCATGAACCCGTCAACTTATTCCTACAGTATCAGTTGTAGAATCAGTTGTGATCCTTTTGCCATCACCAAATCCTCCAACTCAATATCCTTGAATTCATTTTCATCATCAATTTGTTCAAATTGACGAGGCTTTCCATCACAATGCTCATTGCTATCAATACCAGTATCTAAATCTGAAATAGATGCATCTTCACCTTTAGTCATGACAAGACTGCCTTGATCTGGTATCCAATCAGTAATGTTAGAATCATCATTGATGCATGTGTTCTCCAAAATAGTAATGATGTCTTTCATTAATGTTTCTGGGTTCATTTTTTATAACATATTTACCATAATCAATGGCAACACCTCCACATTGGCCCCTGGACCATGTCTTACTTAGATTAGGCCTCATTCTACATCCATGATTACACCAATTTTTATTAGAAAATCAAGGCCAAGCAATACATCATAACTGTCTGTATCCACCACCATGTATGTCATAGTGCACTGTACACCTCCAACCTTGGCAAGTACTTTGTCAATTCTACCCAAAGCTTGTGTAACAACTCCTAATGCAATTTTATAAGTTTCAGACCTGGTAACCAGATGCATTATGCCCAATTCTCTGACTATAGCAACAGTCATAACAGACATAGAGGCTCCAGTATCCACTAGTCTTTCAACAACATAATTGTTTATCTCCACAAGCAAATGCAGAGTTTTACTTCGATGTGTCTTGTTGATGTAGATCTTCCTTAGTGCTAGAATTGCAGAAACCATGGACACTTGATTTTCAATTGCCTCTGAATCCTTCTTTCATCTAGCCAATTTTACCAGACTTTCAAGGTGTTCTAGTTCTCTTGGAATCATGAGAATTGTTTCCATAGGTGAAAGGGAAATCTTTCCTTTTATGAAGTGGGAAAGAATTTTAGACCTAACTATAGTGTCTTGGTTTACACCCGATGCATCCCTTGCAACTTTAGGGGTTGGTACAACTCCTCCTAGTGTTACATCAACATGCATCCTCCTCCTAAGCACTTGAGTGTAAAAGAAAAGATTCTCATTCCTGTAGAATTTATTGAGCCGTTATATGGTCACTTCTTCATCATTCAACAATACTTCCCAAAAGTTTACTGCTCCAGAATGGGATTTTCCATCCTTGGGTTTTTTCCAACATCTGTCCTCAGAATGACTTAAACCTAAATAGAAGGAACATTTCACTCCACAATTCTTTGTCTTATGAAACATGCCACATTTGGCACATTTTAACCGTGGCTCATTCAATCACGGACAGGTGGTTGCCAAATGGTCCCCTCCTTTGCAGATTTGGCATCCTCCAAACATAGTGGGAGAAGACGATGCCTTTGGATTGTGCACAGTCCCCTTGAAGAAATTGATAAGTGTGTTGTTTAAAGTAATGACCTAATTCTCCATTATGGTCTCTGAGGCCTCATCTTCTTGTTCCTCTTTCAAAGGTTCATATGGAGTCTTTCCAAGCTCACCCAACACTCTTTCCAGTTTCGTTGCAGCACCCACTAATTTTTCAATATCTATAAACGTCCTCACCACACACAATGTTTGAATTTTAGGCCTTAATCTGGCCAAAAATCTTCATCTTTGTTCAGCGTCTTGTATCCTTCCCCTTGGAAATAGTTTGTTGAGACATTCAAAATATTTTTGAACTCTCTCCTTGGGTTCTTATTTAATGGCATCAAGTTTCATCTTGATGTCATCAACATCAACATCTCCATACTTTTGTACTATTAGAGTCCTCAACTTAGCCCAATTGGCGAGTGTTGACTATAACCTCTTGAACCATTCCTTAGCCCTTCCCCTCAAATTTAGCTTTGCAATTTTGAAGAGTTTATCTGCATTCAAATCTCGCACTTCAGTAGCCATGGTGAACCTCTCTACCTAGTCATTGACATCCCCATGGTCTCGCCCCTATAACAGTTCATCCATCCCCTGTGGGCTAATCATTTTGCAATGTTCAACTTCAATCTAAAATTGCAACGTTTTCTGCTGCATAGATGTCTTTAGACCTCCTTAAGGTAAACACAATCCTCTCCAACTTCTTATCCTCTTTTGCTCTTGTTGAGTTAAAAGGACCCAATGCTATTGGTATGGAGATGGCACTCACTAGTGCATGAGGTACCATTCCTTTCTGAGAGATCCTGCCCTGTCTTCCAAGCACACTACTGTTCTAGAAAAAGACATAACAACATTGACAACCACCTTACTTATGCTTTAGAAGCATCAATACAGTTCATTTTCAGATATGCAAACCTGAAGGATTCCCATTGATTGTTGATCCTAGTTGTGACTCTATTAAACCCGAGATGCCAAGTGCGATGAACTTCTTTTCAAGAAGTAGCCATCTGTGATTCAATTCAAAAACTTAAACTGATCTCCTTCTCCTACTAGTCTTAAAGGTACAACATCAAATGGGAAAGTGGAGAAGCTTTGCTCATCTATGGATTCTTGTTGGAACTGTCACTTTTCCTCTGGATTGCATCAGATCTTCCAGCTTATGATGTGGGATCTTGATCCATGCACAAATGCATGATATGGGACAAAATTATAACAACAATAGAAAGCAAAAGCCAAAATACACAACATTTTGTACCTATCAAACGAAACCCTTTTATAATTCAAACAAAACACATATATTTATTGCCTTTACACCCTTTTTTTTTCACCTTCATGATTGGATCTAATTAAAAAACCAATAGCAAAACAACAAAGAATGTTTATGAACGTGTTAATTAGTTTTGAGGAGGTGTTTTATCCCAATATTCATTGATGGAAAATCTTTGAAGCCCCAATAGTAAGTTAGAAGGCAATGGCCTTTAATTGTAAGCAAAATAGAAATGGAAAGCTTGCAAGGCCACTCTTTGTATATTTTATGAAGCACTTGAAGTTCAAAGTGTATTTTTCAATATATTATGAAATAATGGAGTATTGAAAAATTATTATATTAAAATTTTAAAAATATTCTAGGTATATTTTGGGTATATTTCCATAATGAATTATAGGAACATTATTTATATTTCAATAATATATAATTTATAAATTTCTAGTGAATTGATTGGATCTTATAATGTTTTGCATGTTGTTTGGAAAAAAATGGAAGTAACCTCCCTAGGAATAGAATTTAAAGGACAATTTGATGTGATAATCTCAAAACAAGGACTTATGATAATGACAAAACTAAGAGAATGTGAATCATGAATCATGAGTTTGTTGAATTGGTAGAATTAGGGTTTGAAGGTTCAAATTTTATAAAGTGTACCAAAAATGTTATAGCACCATCACCCTTTTGTACTCCTTTTTTTGTACTTTATATTAGTCATGTTTCACCATCAACATAGACACAAATTGGATGATATTGATGTTTCTATATATATATGGTTGGTTAAGTTGTCATATTTCAAAATATGATTTTATTGTTCCATTAATGTGTATGGGAATCAAAATACAAGGTATAATTAAAGCTTATGTTCAAGATTGCTTTCATTTTTCCTTGCATTGTACACATTAAAAATTTTGGACCTTGTAATAATGGATGAAATACTAATGCAAGAGCTTACAATTGATGATATTGGTCAAAGTGTTAACTATTTGGGATTCAAAAATGCCTTCATCAAATCACAAATAAAAAGTTGCATAACATCCTTTCTTGGCAAAAGTGTCCTTGTGTGGTACCACTACTAGGAACAACCTTAGAAAATTCCTTAAGTCATAAAATTAGCCAAATAATATTCCTAACCCTTAAATTATTTTTTTCATGTTTATCATTACATGCCAAAATATATGGTCTAAAATGTTCATTGGAATAAAAAGGTGGGAATTATTATAATTATAATTTTCTAATCACAATGGTTTTTCTCAAAATCAATTAAATTATACCTACTCAATTAATTTTATTTAATCATAACTAAATAAAATACCATCAAAAGTACCTTAAGAAATAATTTCCCAAGAAATAAACCAAAACATGTTTCGAAAACAAAAAGAATCAACAAATCTTCTTTAAACACAAGGCTTTGCTTTGCTCATTAAAAAAATCATGTGAAGAAGATAAGAAAAATGGAGATCTTTTATCATTCAAATAAATTGCATGGAGAAGATCCACAATGTGCCATAACAACAATAGTAGCTTGAAGTTTTTCCTAGTTTTGAAAGAAGAAAAAACAAGAAAGAGGAGGAAGAAAAAAGTAAAAAAATAATGAAAAACCTTACATGGTCACTATGGGAAAACATAAAAAGATGTAAAGGATCATGAAGAGCTCTAGGTTTGGACGTAGGTATGAATGGCACAAACATACGACAATATTTTTATTACATAACTATTTTGATTTTTGGATATATTGAAATTCAAAAAAAAATCACATTTGAATTTCTAAAGTCAATATTTAAAGTTAGTGTAATACCTTTCTACATTTTAAAATGAAAAAATAGAAATTTCAATGTAATTAGGAAACTAAATAATGAATCAAATAAAATATTGAAATTATATACATGTGTACATTGTAATGAATTCCATTATGAATTTAGATTATTACATATTAAAGTTATAATGCACAAAATTAAAAATACATTTGTGTTTATATTTTTTGCAATAACATCACTTGTAACCACATGAGGTGGTGATTGAATGGTCAAAGGCATTGGATTGTGGCTTAGAAGGTAAGGGTTCAATTGATCATGACTTACACGATTAAAAACATCTAAATGATGTGGCAAGGAATACTAATAACAATAAATACACATACATGATTCACATGTGTGTTGATTCATCAACAATGTATCAACAATCATCCCAAAAAACCCTAAATTAAACTTTTTGCTTTTAGTGTCAAGTCACAAGTCAAAGGCCATAGCATTTTGGACTCATCCATAGTTTGATAATAAAAACCTAATTGCAAGTCATGGGTTCAACACATTACAATGACCTATCAAAACTTTGAAATTTTTTTAATTATTATTTTATATTAATGGAATAATAATTATCTATGTCATAGATCAATTTAATTAATAATATCATTAATTTTTAGGATAATAAATTAATCCCATCAAATCAATTAACTCAAGGTTTTAGTCAAACTTTTGGCATAAAATACTAGTTTGTTCTAATTAAGGCCAAAAGAAAAACCAATTGAAAACCATGTTTTGTAGTAGTGTGGTGGTCAAAGAATAATGAACTTGGGTTATTACCATGGAGGTTAAGGTTCAATTTTCTCTTGTGACATCTTATAGTTGTGACTTACATTACTAAAGTTAACATGATATATATATATATAAGGTAGAATGATGAGTTGTGGGCCTAACGATGGAGTGTCAAAATATAAATAAGAAAGTTTGTGGACTTGATATTTTTTGGAAATTAGCCATCAATTAAGCTTTCATCTATTGAATGTAGAAATATTATATGTTCCAATTATCATTAAGAGGACATTCTTTGGTTTTGTTGCAATGGAACAACATGTTTAATTTGTATCTAAGTAATTATTTTTTGGAGATGTCCTATTTTTGAAAAATCAGGTTTTCAATTTATATGAAAATAGGGCTTAACTAGAGCTTTGGTACTTTCAAGTTGATAGGATTTCAAAATATATTAATATATTAGTTTTGAATATTACATAGTCATATTCTACTAAAGGTCTACGATAAAATTATGTTTTGTATGTTGGATAACCAATCATTTAAAAATGTACTTGTAATCCAATTTTATTATATTAAATATCCTCAAACTTTGCATTTAATTGAATCAACGAAGGGTTTGATAGTTTCATGGTGAAACTAAAAAAGGTTTTGAATCCTATGTTTTATGTTTATGTCAAAATGAAACTACTTTTTAGATTGGACTTAATTGGGATCATTTTTTTTGCATGCCAAAATTTCACCCAAAAAAATGATTCAAATTTTTTAAATTAATTTCTTTGGAGGTTTTCAATCACCGAAAGTGAGAAATATATATTTAATTTTCAATTTTTTGCTAAAAATATAGATAAATATTTAAATATTTATACATAATGCTTAGTTAATACTTAGATTTGGCTAAATCTTCCTAGGCATAATCACTACTTTTTCTACATCTTCCTATGGATTATCCCCACTTTGGTTGCAATCATTATTGGGCCACAAAACAACAACATTGGCTTCAATGTCACTTCATTCACAACAAAATTTCAATCATCATTAGGAACTAGTGTAGCTTGTGCCATTGGCTCAAGTGTGAACACATTGAACACCCAACTTATTTTTCCTTTCAAACCCAATTTTTGCAATTTGTTTGAATTTCTAGCCACAAAATTCACTCAAAAATCAATATTTTTGAAACGTTAGCTCTAAAAATTGTGAAATAAACTCTAATAAATTTGACTCACCAAGGGCTTTCCAACAATACCAAGAACGCTTCCAAATTCCAATGTAGTTTCTAGTTTTGATTTTATTTAGTTTTCATTGAAAAAATGGTTCAATAATCTATAGTTTCCACATTGTAGGTCCAAACAATGTCAAACAAACTTGATGCACCCCTACTCATTGAAACCTTTGTGAAGATACCAAAAGTGTAACATGAAGTGCCATGATTTGGGAGATTTTAGCATGACAAAACAAAACAAAACAAATTGCCTTGCTTCATAGATAGATTATTTCAATTCATTTAATGAGCCACAAGTAAGTGGCACATGTGCCAAATTTTCATTTTGAACCATCACAATTTACTAATGAGTTCACACATTCCCAACACAAGTATATTTTGTGAAAAGACAATGAAAATCATGATAGGGAGGTGCATCTCGAAATGAATATGGTTAAATTTAGAGCATTGAAATACATAAGATTTTGTTGTTGCACAAGGAGGATTGATGTATTCTAAACTAAGCAATTCAACATCATATTTCTTCCATATTTATTGCAAACATGTTTTTGAAAAAAAACAAAAGTCAAATCCAAATATTAGCCATATGCTTAAACATTAAACTTCAAATAAGGTGCACAACCTCCATTTGGAGTCTTTACAACTTGTTAAATAATCAACTTGTGGCAATATAAAAAGATATTGATGAAGATCTTGCAAAGGGGTTTAAGAGGGGTTCATTTGAAATCCCAAGTTTCTAGCTACTGTTCCAATCCTATTTGTCAAAAAATATTTGAGTTATGAATCCATTATGGTGAATTGGATGAGTTCACCATGTTCTTTTGATTTGTAGGCTTCTTAATCAATTGGATCATCCAAAGATGAACATACAAAATGTCCATAATTTGGTGTGTCCAAAAAGGTAATGAGTGGAACAATCATTTAAAATATGTTTGAACTTTAAATACCTTTTGGCATTTTCAATACTCTTGTTTTTAAAAAATTAAAATGAATGACATAGTAGTAAATATGTGAAAAAGTATGTGCTTAATTTGTTACATTAATGCCATCTTATTTTCTTAAAGAATACAAAAGTCCATGAAAATCATGTACAACTATTTTTGAGAAACTGAAAGAAATTGAACTTTGGAAAAATGTGAATTTCACATATTGAGATGCTATAATACCTTTACCACATCAATTCTAATGAAAGCATTCGCATGGACCTTCATTCAAACCATTAAGAGTGGGGCTACCATGTTTTTCATTTGTGAATCATGATGTTTGATGTCTTTTCAAATTATTAATTTTTATCGATGCTATCAATAGTTTGATACAAGATAACATAGGTCCTTCCAAATTTTTTGATGCGGAAGAATAAACTTTAGAATGGCAACCAAAATCTAGAATTGTGTTTCAATCCTTGAAGGCTCCATTCACAACATTTTCAAATATATTCATTCTTAAAATTTCCAAATCATTTATCTTGGAGACCAACATTTTAAACTATCATGAAAATGTCCTCTCACAACTTGGAAATGTTGCACTTCCCCATCTCAAAATTCTCTTTCTTCTCAAAATTCCTCTTCCCAAAAATCAACTATTTGAAATTCATGATAAAAATATATATAGAAACTATTGTTGATGGGTTTCAAGAGTAGCATGATTTATATAGATGACTTTGACATGAAACATTGAAATTGTTAAAAATTCACAATTTGATAATATTTAATATTTCATGCTTGTTCAAGTTTTGAATTGTCATCATTGCCCAAGCCCAATGAGCCTTGTGACCTTTTCACTTCTCGTTTATTTTACCACATATTAGATCTAGGTGACAAGAAGGAAAACCGTATTACGCTTTATCTTGTTTGTAGCTCATACCCAGTTAGAGCCTTCATTAGATGACATTTTTCAGCTCAGGTACATGACACATTGTTGAAAATTCCCAATGAAAAGTCTCTTTTTAAACACATTCATGTTTATACAAAATTTTGATGAGAGATTCTTTTGTTATCACCATGAAATGCCATTTGGAAAATCTTACCAAAATTTTGTTCAAGTTCAATTTTTTTATTCATGTATTGTGAGCAAAATCTTTAATTTAGTTGTTCACTAGTGTGGCCTATGCCATTCGCCCAAGTGTTACCACGTCCTCAACTGATCTTTTCTTTTTGGGGATTTATTTGAATTTTCAGTGGCATAAATCACGTAAAAATCAATATCTCCCACTTTCTGAATCCAAATCTTACCAAATCAATTCCATTAAATCCTATTCATCAAGATCTTTTGAACAACACCAAAGGCATATTTCAATTCCTTTGAAATTTTCAGCTACGATTAAATTTTCAGTAAAGAAATCATTCAATATTCAAGAATTTTTGCACTACAAGTCCAAACATCACGGAACCAAGCCCATGCACCCCTCCTCATCAAAGACACCAAGAACACAATCTAAAGCATCCCAGTTCAGTGGATCTCATAATTGCAAAAACAAAACAAAACAAATTATCTTCCTTCATAGGTATTTGATGTTTGTGTGGAAAAACTCATTATTTTAAGATTTGAATATTGTTGCACATTTTCTGTGTGAGTAAATTTTGCCAACTGGTGACAAAAATTAAAAAGGGGGCTAAAATAGTACAAAGGATTTTTTCAGGGAAAAATCTCCCCAAAGTCATGATATTTTTAGGGGGAAAAAAAAGTTAAAATCTCAATATATAGACCATAGGTTCTTGCATGTCACTAATTTCAAAAAGATTCTATTTTTCTCCTAGTATGTAGCCAAATTTGGCTAAGTCCTCTGATGGATGATTGCCAATCCAGCTACCTCTCATGATTGAAAATAGAACTGATGATGAGGCAGTGGATTATAATTAAAACATCCCCAATTTATGGCTTGACTTGGGTGTCATTTTCTGTTTGTGTATTTCATGTGTGTGATTAGTGTGACTAATCATAGGTGGGGCAATTATATGTGTGGTGTTGATGGTGTTGTGTGCTTGGAACAATGATGATATTTTAATTAGTTGACAAACAACTAAATACAAAATATTGGTACTACTTCAGTAAGAGTGTCATCAAACAGTTGGTCCTTTGATGATGATAGCTTTCATCACACATGGTCATCCATTCTGCTTTTGCAACTTGTTTAAAGAGCTTCTCAACAATTTTTAGTCAATAGAGTTATCTGTAAAGTAACCCTGTCTTTGGGCCTCCTTTCACCCCGTATCCCCTCTTCCAGTGGTATCCGCAAAGTAAAGACAGGATGAAACTGAGTTTACTACCAAAATTGATGGTTTTCTGAGTTTCACCCCCAGTTGAATGCTAATGTACTTTTTTGCAGGTTTTTTTGAATCCAACCCTGGGCATGACCAAACTCAAGATTTTCGTGCTGTGTTTTTCTTACTTTACGGATAACTCCATTATGTCCTTTTGTATCTTCTTCTGGTCGTGTTGGTGTCAAAGTATTGCATCAAACTTAAGTTGTGTGACAATTTTCTCTTGGGTTTCTTCACAAGCTTGAAATGAGGTCACATTGCTTTCCTCCGCGTATTCACAGATTTTTGTGTTGCTGCCCAGAACTCCTTTGGAGTTAGAAAGTTATTTTCCCCCCTGAACACTGCCATTAACCCACTGAAACCTCTTCATATTCCCAGCTCAAATTTTGTTGGTGGAATTTTATTGAAAATGGTTGAATCGCCCAACAAATTGTTGAAAGTTTTGGACTAAGATTTTTTTGAAATTTCTGAACTGCCTGAAATTAGAGATTGTATCCTAAAACATTCCACCAGAGATCTCATAATAATCTTTCATTACAAATAGTAATCCCTGGGTTTTTCTAGTTGAGATTTAGTAGACATTGGCCATTTATTGTCCACAAAGTATATGGTATGCACATTTGAGGTAAATTTTGGTTTGAACATTTGAGCTCAGGTTGCAGTGAAGGTTTTTTCTTTTCTTTTCAATTTTTTTGATATAAAAAATTTGGTGAACTTTTCTGAATTTTAGCAAAATTAGTCTAATTTACTTACACTACAATTTTTTCTTAATTCCAAAATTTTACCATAGTTGCTCAAGGTTGCCATTTGAGGTTACAGCCGTTTCCAGTTAGTATGGTAACAGCCCATGACTTATAGTGTAATTCTCCTAATGTCACTTAGGGTACATTACAGTGTTTAGGTTGCTGGTTTTCATATTTGAAATGGATAATTTAGTAGGGAAGGGCAGTATATTTTACTTCTTTGTGTAATCCCTAAATCATTTGGGCAGATGAATGCTGTGCTTAACAAATTTTGTAAAGCACCGGACAGAAAATTCTAGTGTATTTTCAGGTCACATTACAAAGCATAAATTTTTTGTGGGGCATTTCAGAAAATGAAATGTCCGGATGAGCACATGTCCCACTATTCAAATTGCCGCACATAGTTTTGTTTTGTTTTGTTTTTTTGGTGATACCCTGCAGGTACCTGCCAGATACCCATCAAGCATCACAGGAAAATGAATATAAATGATTTTTCTGTTGCAGCACTTTACATCAGGTAATGCTTTTTAGAGCACGGATGTTCCCAAAATAAGCACCCCTCAGCTCCGCCTTGGGCAGGTGGGGGGGGGGGCACTTATGTCAGGAACGCCACACTCCATGGGCATGGGCACTTTTTCCTTTGTATTTTCAGGTGGCTTAAAAAAACAAGAAAAAATTCCATTCTTTAAGCAGGGAAAGGTCCTGCTATGGGGGCCTTCCGGATTTTCAAACTTCCTCAACCTACTGGTCTCGGGATTTCAAATCTGGAAGCAGGACCTTCTCCTATACAAAAAGTAAAATCACTGACTGAAGACAAATGAATGAATGAATGAATGAATTTTTCATGGTGAAATGGAGAACAATTGGAAAGAAAATACCTAACTACAATAACCATGCATTTGGTGTTCCATACAAAATACCATGTACACTTACTTTGGGTACTTATCCCCACCTGAATCCAATGAGTATGTCCGGACATTTGTACATGCTTTCTCCCAAAACAAATAGCTGTAACAAACTCAAAAGCACTGCACTTTCCACGCCAGTTGGAACAACTCCCATGCCTTCAGTAAGTTGGTGATGACTGCTCATTTGTTGGCTAGTTGGTTCCTGAACTTTGTTGCTTCAAGAGGTGGTGGTGGTGGTGGTTTCTCAGTACAGTGTCGTAGCTGGCCCTTTAGTATCCATGTAGTTTGTGATAGTCTCTCTCACTCTTGGTGACTTTAGAGGACGTTCTTGGACAGCAGATTGTTGTGCTAAAGCCAGCTTCATATCCCCGCATCATGCACACGACAAGCAAGCAAAAGGTCAAGAGTTAAGACGTGATGGTAAGGGGATCAACTGCTTTGCATGCATGTAAAGTAGCCTTACTTTTTGTCTTTGTTGCTGCTTCCAACTTCGCTGCACCTCATCCTTCTATGTCACCTAATTGCTAGTACAAGGGCCAATTTCGCATGGAGATTCTTTCTAACAAAAACCCATTCTTAACAAAACTGAATCTGTCCCCTCCTTACCTCTCCTCCCTCTGTCTAATTAGTCCACTTTTGCATTAAGGTGTCAGATTGTAAGTCATGATACTTAAGTCATTTCACTTAAGAATAATTTACTCCCATGTCTCACAAACACAAAATAAACTGAACCCTTTGATTTATGGTAGAGTTGTAGGCAAGTGCTTTAGCGCCTAAGTAGACTTAGGGTGACTTTAGATGAGGGTCCAAGGTCCAGGGATGAATGAATTCAAGCAATCTTATTGGTCAAAAGCTTTAAATTGGTCCCAATGCCTTTAGACAAGGGTCCAAGACCAAAAAGTGGCAAATTGAGGCTAAACCTACATGGCACCTGTTTTGGAGGGAAGATCAATTGGTTCGGACCAAAAAACACTGCTAAAAGGAGAGCCCCTGATTTGGAGAACCAAGAATCCAGCTAAGGACCAAGGTACAGTCCAACTCAAGGATTCAATTTGCTTCAAATCAGTCCAAATTGGTTCCTAGGAAATTGGACCCTGGACCCTCCTCTAAAGTGGGCCTTAGGCACAATCCCTCCATGATTAGGGTTGCCAAGAAGACATCCCTCTACTGGGGACGTCCCTTTGGCAACACTCCAAAAAGGTTTTTCTTTAATGTTCTTTTTTAAACCTAAAGTATTATTATTTTTGTGAAGGTGAAGGTCCAAACTTACCCTAAAGGAAGATCAGGAACAAGGATGAGAATAGTAACTCACCAAGAATTTGATGTGGTGATGGGAACAATTATGGGAACACTTGTGCCCCATTCATTCCTTTGGCATGCTTGTTGCTCAACTTGTCACCTCCAACATCCATTTGGTGCCCCCCCCCCAATTGTCCACCCTATGTCGCCACTGTTCTTTGCCATGGCCAAACAACTATTGAAAGAAAAGAAAAAATCATGTCCTTGTTATCAACATATTATCCTTGTTGCTGGTTTGGTAACCAAGGAAAATAAACCAACATCATCCATCTTGGTGCCCCTACCACAACATATCCTCACCTTCTCATCCCCCATTGTCCCATGCCATCTTTAATCATCACCTCATTGTTCCCTATAATTATCATCATCTCTTGCCTTCTTTTGTCATTGCCCCCACCACCATCTTTCAACATCACACGTCATCACCATGCCATCATTATAAGGAATCCTATCCATATTAAATCATATGTTTGCGACTTGTGTTCAAATCAATCATTTTTATGATTATTGTTTTAACTATCCTATATTGCACCATAGTAAAAATGATTTGTAATCGCATATTTGATTACAACATGGTTTAAATTGTAGATGCAACTATGACTTGCAACAATTGTTGATTTGGATGAAAATGAAGCTAAAAATGCATTCATATCATTCACAATTGACAACATCCAACATTAAATAAAAATTTAATTGTTTTTATGACCGGTAATGTGATTCATAAGTGATTAGACAAAATGTGGATCGTGTTGAATTTGAATTATGATTAAATATAATAGTTGCAAATGTACATGTGTTAGTGGCTAGCTAATGCATGCAATATGACATGTTGCCTTAAGTAGTCCTTAAATACCCTAAATAACTTAAGCAACTCCTAGGTACGCCCTTAGGTACCTTAGTTAAGATGGGTAGCCCCTACTATGTAGCTTCAATAGTTCAATCAACCCCTACATGTACCCCAAATAACTTAAACAACCCCTACACAACTTAGGTAGCCCATAGGTACGCCTCTATGTAACCTATAGTAGTACAAAACCATGGTTTTTATGCTAGTTTTTTTATACTAAATTCAATCAAATTTCTAGTCATAATGGACAATGGACAATTTTGGCTATATAACTAAAAACAAACCAATCATCTATGAGATAAGCTTGATTGAGTTCAAATGACTAAGATGATTGAAACATGTATGATTTGATTTGATTAAAAAAAGTCAAGTTGATTTAATATCCTATATGGCCAAATAAATAAATAAACATAAATATCATTATTTTTGAAAAAATGTCATAGGTATGATTTGTCAAACTATCACAAGTTTATTAAAACTATTGTTAGATTGGATTATTCAAAAGAACAAAAAATCATTTTTTTAAGAAATAATTGGGCTGCCAATAATTGTTAAATTCGTGTTTAGTTCTCCAAATGGTTTTCATTTTTTAAAACCATTATAATGTGGCCACATGTCAACTTTTTTGCATATTGACATCCAAATACATATAAACATTTTAAATATGTATTTCAAAGAGTCAAATGTAATATTTTAAATTATGTATTTGGACTATAAATTCAAATGTAACACTTTTAATGATGTGTAATTTTCAAATTCTGAATTTCACAAACACATCCAATTTCTAAAAAATCTCAAATTTCATGTGTCAAAAAATTACATATTAATTAGAATTGAAATTGGCTAAAAACTCAAATATAATATTTTTACTTTGAAAATTTTAATCTCATAATGACATATAATTTATTATTTTTCAAATTTTCAAATGTCAACATATTTCATAATGAAGTTGATTGAAAATGTCTTTAATTGGTTAAAGCATGGTAAAGTATACAAAAAAAGTTGAAGAAAAAATATCAAGTTTAAAAAAGAGGTACTTTTTCACAAAAACGTAAGAAAGTAGGTTCAAATTTTACTTAAATTTCATTTTGAAACTATTGAGCCCTCAATTGGGTTTATTGTAAATCAACTACAAAATTTCAAAACTTTGGAATAATAAAAGTGGGGAATAAGTACATTTGAAATTGATTGGTCAAAATGGTGTTCAAACCTACTTTTTCATTAGAAAATATAATGAAATATACATGTATGAAGTTATAACATAAAGATCATTGTATATTTAAGGGGATGACAAAAAAAAAAACTCAACTTTGTCTTTGGTATAATATAGTTGACAAATACTTCAATCAAATCTTACATTGCAAAAAGTAGGTTTTAAAAGCTATTTGCATTTTAAAAAGTAATGAAATTTTTTTAAATTAATGTGTAATAATGAAAAAGTATTTTGTTATCTATCATTCAATTAAAAAAATTAAATGTATAACAATCTTGTGATGGGTTTTGGTCCCATTTTTTGTTCATTTGACAAGTAAACTAGCAAGTATTTTTCGTTGTACATTTTACTATGCTTTCACCCTAATGTCATTCTTATTATTATTCTATACTTGTGCCTAAAAAAATCATTTGTTATTGAATTTCAAGTGCAAGTTTTTACTCAAAACTCAATATCTAATACACTTTAAGTCTAAACCATATCTGTTACATCATATTCATTGAGGTCTTTCCAATAACACCAAGTGTGTGCCCAAACTTTTTTAGCCAGAGTTTGAAATCCAACTTTCATTATCACTAAAAATTGAGATTTCATTTGTTAGTAAATTTCTAATGATAAACATAATTTACTCTTTCATGGACCTTAAGTCTAAAAATTACAAAACCACCTCCATTAAATCCTATTCATCGAGAGATTTTCAAAAACATCCAGAGTTTACCCCAAATATTTAGCCTAAGATTGAAATTAGAATTCCATTTTCATTCAAATTTGATTTTTTCATTTGTTATTAAATTTTCAGACATAAATTTATTCAAAATTTAGTATCTTTTGCACCTTAAATCCAAAAATTATGAAACTACCACTAGTAAATTCTAGTCATTGAGGGCTTTCCAACAACCCCAAGAACATATTCAAACATTTTAGCCTAAGTTTGATCTCCAATTTTCACTAAAAACTTGATTTTCATTTATTATTAAATTTCTATGGACAAAAATTACTCAAGATTTAATATCTCCTATTGATCATTGAAAGCTTTCCAAAAATATCAAGAGCATGCCCCAATTGCCCCAATTTTTTAAAAAATACTCATTGTATTTTCAATGATAAAATTAACATTCATTAACTTTTGCACCATAGGTCCAAAAACTTGGTGCACCTTTATTCATTGAGAATCTAGTGGTACCAAGAGCATGATAAGAAGTGCCATGGCTTAGGAGATCTTAATTTGAGATTTTCAAAAAAAAAAGTTCCTTTATTTAATAATATGATTATTATAAATAAAAATTAAACACGAAAACCATATTATATTTTCATTTATATTAGTAATTAAGTTTTTTAAAAAATAGTTATATATATTTTTTCAATTTCAATGTTACCACATCATCAAAAGTAACACTATGATTACAAGGTGTCATATTTGGATGACTAATTTCAATCTCATTAATCATAGTAGTCAAACCAGATAATTCCAAATAGGTGCCACATTTGCCACATGTATAATATAATGTCTAATTTGACTAATAAAACATTTAGTCATAACAAACATACCTAGTTTTGATGTTATTCAAATTAGACACAATTAATCATTTCATACTAGTAATTTTAATTCTATAATCAATTTAATCACAATTAGACTAACATAAAAACCATGTTTTGTAAAAGTGTTGGGAAACCTAGGTAGCCCCTTGGTAGCCCTTAAGTAACCAATCAACTCCTAAGTAGGCCCTAATTAAACCCCTAGGTGCCCTCATTAGTTTAGGTAACCCTCAACTAGTTTAGGCAACCCCTAGTTAGGCCCATTGGTACCTAGATAGTGTCAACAACCTTTACATAGACCCCTAAGTGCCCTAATTAATCTAGGTACCTTTAGGTACCCTAAATAGTCTAGGTAACTTTTAAGTACCCTAAGTAACCTAGGTAGCCCCTAGGTAAACCCAAGGTACCTTTAGGTACCCTAAATAGCCTAGGTAGCCCCTAGGTAAGCCCCTATGTACCCTAAGGGGACTAAACAACCTCTCAATAACCCTGAAGTAGCCCAACAATCCCTAAGTAGCCTTTAGGTAATTTATTTAACCTAGGTAGCCCCTAGGTACCTTAGGTAGCCTAAGCAACCCCTTGGTAACCCTAGGTAGCCTATCAACTCCTATGTAGCCCCTAATAGCCTATTTAGCATAGGTAGGACCTTAGGTACCCTTGATAGTTCTTAGGTACCTTAGGGAACCCCTAGGCAAGCCTTAGATACCCTAAGTCATTTTCATAGCCTAGGGTAGATTGAATACATCACTTAGGTTTGAAAAAATGTTTATCAAAATGTGGATCCATTTCATATTATATAAAAAGAAGTTGGTACAATGGTAAGCACTTACTCTTCAATTTGGAGGTGAAGGGATCAAATCTTTATTATTGCAACCCATTTACCTTAGTCTAGTATAGATAGTTTAGGTTCCTAATATAGGTCAAGGTTTCTAACCTAAGCCACCTAGGTTAGATTGCCCAACCTAGTAAGCACCTTAGGCAAGGTGGCCTAGCTTAAGCCAACCTAAGTAGGCTTTGTAGTGCCATTTGTTCAACTTGGAACTTGTCACATCTCAACATTTTAGTGGTCAGAAAACTCCCCACATTTCCACATTTTAGTTGTAAAATTGATCACAAATGATCATGCCATGTAAAGGGATGTCATTACAATTTTTAGTCATAAAACCAATTGTAATTGATTGTGCCATGTAGGCTAGATGTCAATTGGATGAAAAATGGCTATAAGTTGTGCCTCAATTTGATTGCCATTTTGACTTGGCACCACATAATTTTTTTGTGATTAAAATTTTATGTGACTTGTTTAAAGATTAAAGTGATTAAAGAAATTTTCATCACATGTATCATTTACACTTGAAAACTCAATTATTAATATGCAAATTCTTTGTAATGTATCCCCATCATCTTATCACTAACCTTGCCACCACCCCAATTGCCACTTCACCTAGCACCATCCCCCATCATCCACATTGTCATGTCAACATTTTCCCAATATAATCCAAGCTAGACTAAAATGCCCCATTATAGTTCCCAAAAAAAACTATGTCTTAGGAATTGTTTTTCTAAAGAATGTTTTTATATTGCCTAAGTTGTGATCATCCTTAAGAAGATTTAGCCATATATTTATATATATGAAGTTCAAAAAAATTTATCAAGTTTTTAAATTTATTGATTTGATGCACTGTAGAAATAATGATCATTCTTATTATTTTTCACTTCTAGCAATAGAAACCTTCCAAAATCATTTCATTGTCAAATTATTCATTTTTAATGCTTTGTTTTTTGCAAAATAATCTAGTAAAAAAAAACTAGTCATAGGAGATATTTTAGGATGTGAGGATGGCAACCCTACCCTCCATCAACTCACAATTAATACCTTGGAGTCATTTAGGGCAACAATGAAAGAACACCCACCATCAAACCATTTGGATTGATGGTGGTTAGACAAGAAGCTTTTTTTTCATTGGGCTCCCATCCCACAACTACCCAACATGGAGAACACATTTTTTGTTGTATTTTTTATATTAAAAAATTAACCTTTTATATTGTACCTAACAACCTTTAGACATTGAAAAATTCCCCCCAAAAAATTAGGCAAATATTAAAATTTCCTAAAAATAGCTAGATATACCTTTTACATTCTAAAAATAGTGGTTGCAACTACTTAAAAAGTCCTTTTGGGTTTTTTATTCCTTAAATTTCAAACTTTTAGAATATGTACATCAATATATTGCAATATATTGTCCTAGTGAAAAAATTGGATTAAATTGGAGCATCTTGGTTTGTGGGACACCTTGGTTTCGCTTCGATGATATTAAGAAAATGTATAGATATTGATGAGGATGTTGTGGAAAATGACAAGGGACAACAAGAGGACATGGGGAATGGCAAGGTGATAATACAAAATTTGGAAAATGATATAAAGGAATAATGATGTTATGAGTCACAACAAATGACAACAAATAATAATTAAGGAAGATGGGTTGATAATGGGGAATTGTAAGTTAAGGATTGGGAATGGTGAGATGATGGTGAAGAATGGTGCTCTAAGCATGTGATGGGGAATGATGATGGATGATGGGTTGATGATAAAAAATGGAAAATAATAATAGGTTGATTATGGGAAATAAAAGGTTAATGCTAGGGAATAACTGATTGATGAAAAGCAATGGTGGAGAATAGTTAAGCAAATATGAGTTTATTATTGAAAATTTGAAAGTATAGATGATGGATAAAAGGTGGCAAGGTAAGCTCATGACATTTTTTTCCACCACAAAGGATGAATGACAAGGGCACCACATTGAAAGCCATTGACATAATTTTTATCTTGATTAATTTATTTTTTCATGCAACAAATAACCAACAAGGGATGATAGGGGTGCTAGGGTGGATGTTAAGAAAAATGGTAGTTGGGTGATGAACAAACAATAGACATGATAAGTGGTGCCAAAACTGACATTAGGGGTGTTAGGAAGGTCAATGTCATGTGCATTAAATAGGACATTAAAGATAAAAGGAAATGGATGAGCTTCCATGATGTAATAAGTCCAAATTCTCACATGAACAAAACATGTATAATTTAAGTTTTAAAAAGAAAATGTAAAATTTTTCATCCTTTCTAGAGGGTATATAAATAATGTATTGAGATGTCTACAAACTAAAAGACACCCTTTGCAAGTTAACTTAGGGAACCTCTAGGCTAGGCTAAGTAACTTAACATGTCTAGGTCATGTAATTAGCCTACCTAGGCGGATACACACATTGTAGGTTAGAAATATGAAGACTTGAACCTCTCATCTTCACATTGAAGGACTAAGAATCCTTAACCATTGCACCACACATTTCACACAAATTATTTTATGTTTTGTCATCATATTATTATGATTCTAACGTATTTAGGTAGCCTAGCTTAACTACCTAGGTTACTTAAATAACCTATTGACCAACTTCACTACCTACCTAACTACATAGCCTAGCTAACTACTTGCATAACTTGTTTAAACTACTAGTAGGTAGGTAACCAAGTTAGGGAAGTAGGTAAGTAGGTAGGTTAAGTAAGTACGGATAAATGCAAGCTATTGTGTGCCTAATTTTTTTTCACATGGTGTTTTTTAATATGTTGTTCACATTGATTAAAATGGTCCTTAATGTTTGTTTAATAAGATTGTAAAATGTTACTCACTTCTATGAGGAATATTGTTATACTAATAAACCCAAGTTGGATCACAATCAAATTCTTTATATTGACCACATGATGGACTTCAAACAATTCATGCAATTTTGTCACAATACATATTTTATGTGCAAATGAACTTTGATTTTTCATTGTTGTTAATTACTACTTTGAAAAATTGTTGTGGAGGACTAGCTTGCTAAAATTGTGATTTAAAGTGACATTGGCAATAAAAATGTTATTTAAATGGACTATTGAATGGCAACAAAATGATTCAACTTTCAAAAGTCCTTTAGGAAAACATTTTAGAATATTTTTACGATATATATATAATTTTCTTTGTGATGTATAGAATATTTAAATGAATCTTTTTTCTTTTAAAAAATAAATTGGATGATTCAATTGTCATGGGAAAAGGATGATGTTCTCAAAACACATGTTTTTAACATTAAATTGTGTCCAAAATGGACTTTTCAATTGTTAAAAATCATCCCCTATAGCTTACAACTACCCATAGGTTAAGTAGGTAGGTTAGGTAAGTTATTATGTTACCTTCCTAGCTTAACTATTTACTTACTTAACTAGCCTACATCACAAACTTTGCATTGTGCATGATTTGGTAATGAAACACATGTGACATTTGTAAATCTTCATAAGTTTGTAATTTTTTCACATAAATGTTGTGCATTTAAACATATATTATGCACATACAAATATGATGAAAGATTTTCAAGGTAAAAATAAGGGAATAGGAGCCTATCCAAGACAAAGATTAAATGTTTAGCAATGTATAATATTGGAATATTTTGCAAAATATGCTTAAAAATCAAATTTTAAACATTTAAAATTTTTATGAATCCAAAAAATGTTACATTACATTAAAATGTAAAGGTGTACATAAAAAAAAATTCATAAAAATTTTATTTAAAAATCATTTCAAGATTTTTAAAAAGTTCGTTAAGCAACAAAAATAGTGGTTACATTGTCTTAAAAGTGCTTTTAGATTTTCCATATCAAATTCATTTCAATTTTTGTGAAATGTTCTCACAATACATCACAAATATTGTTGTACAAGTTCATCCAAAAATTTCAATGTTAACTTAAATAACCATTTATTGCAATGAAAATTAAATAGTGGTTATGTCCTAGAGGGGCTTGTTTTATTTTGTTTTTATCTTTCATCTAACATCTTTCATCCATGTTGGATTTATTTTTTTCATTTTATTTACAAATATTTCATGTTCATGTTTTAAATGTACAACATTTGTGTGTAAAAACTATGAAAACATTGAGAACACATTTTACATGATTTCCATTACCAAATTGTGGGATGCAAAGTTTATGATGTAATTATATCTATTTCAAGATGGCGTAGAAGCTTGCCATTTACTACTATGATTAAGTTCGGATAGTAGTGAAAAAAGTCTTAATCATAAAAACCATGTTTTGATGTAGTGGTGTTTCTAATGTTTAAGGTTCCATGCAAGCTTAAGGTGTTTTGCATAAATGACCATGCATTAGTTTTAATCAATGTAACAACATCATCATTTCTAATCTTTGAAACTATATATATACAAATGATGAACCCCACCTAAGCCATATTTGTGTCCTCCCCTCCTTGTGCAACATGATGAACACAAAACAACCAATGAAAAGAAGCACCACCCCACCTTGCAACAAGGCAAGAACAAATATGAAGAACATGAAGAGAACCAACACAAGGAGACACTAGCTCCCACCCTTGCTACCTTGTAACATGATGAGCATTGTAAAGACCAATGCAAGGAGACCCCATCCAACCACCCCCCCTACCCCCCACCCCCCCCCCCCCCCC
>Ga0209611_10005200_pt1 | contig 21956 bp, 22 predicted proteins | sample S1TSphgellanicum_3_FD_187693 | JGI IMG/M metagenome (GOLD analysis project Ga0209611, IMG submission 187693) | Host-associated microbial communities from peat moss isolated from Minnesota, USA - S1T2_Fc - Sphagnum magellanicum MG (SPAdes) (version 2) | ecosystem: Host-associated > Plants > Peat... | reverse complement strand
AAAAAAATCATTTTTAAAATAATTTTTTACACTTTCAAAGTTGCAACTACAAAATTTTCATGAAAATTCACCATGTTTCAAAAGTCCTTTTATATGTTTAAAGCACTCCAAAAAAAAAAGTGGACAAGTGGTTTTTTTGTATCAAATGTTTTTTTCCCTTATCAAATGTTTGCCAAATTGTTTCAATTTTTTTGTGAACTTTAATATACTCCACAAGAATATATCCATGTGTTAAAAACATTCAAAAAATAAAAATACATATGCCCTTTTAGATTTTAATACTCAAATGTCCTTGAACACTATTATAATTTTGAATTTGTAATCATGGTTTAAAGTAAAGTTATAGATTTGATTATAATGTAAGTCTTGATGCAAAAACAATTGAGTTTTTATCATTTATATTTCATATTTGGCCTCAAATTTGATATTTAGTTTTAAAAATTGTGTGAAAAATGAAATCTACACTAATAAAAAACTACCAAGTGGAAAATGTAGTCCTTGGAAAAGATTTTAACCTTGGTGCAATTGGCTCCTTTTTTTTTTTTCACCCTCAAATATGTTGAAATGTTTAAGTTAATTTTAAATAAAGAAAAAATGGTACTTAATTCATCAAATTATAACATTTGGAATATCTATTGGCCACTATATGTTAATAGTATAACAATATTTCTATGAAGAGATTGAAACATCTAACTAGATTACTATTATTTTATTAACTTTCATTTATAATAATATTGTAACTTAATATGTAGTGATTATTAATTAAACTAGGATTGGGTGACCATTAAATGTTACTATTACATAAATGTATGCAAAACAGTCTAAAATTGTCTATTAGCTTAATAGTAACATAAATTTCAACAATATATTCCACATTGAGCTCACATAACAAATTTCTTGAAAAACCAATTATTATTTTAATAATCATGATGATAGAAACATTTAATTTGGTTACATATAATTAATTCACTTCATTCGCCACATCAATGTTTGTTCTACCCAAATTAGCATGTACATCATTAATCGTTATGATGCTATTCATGGTTGTATTTTTCTTAGCAGGAAAAAAAAACGCAATAGAATCAATGGCCACCCATTGCATTGGGTCCATTAAATTGCATTTCCATTTCCTTCCTAACTATCTTAATACAACTTTGCATTGTTGCTTGCTCCTTTTTTGAAGGGCACCCACCATTGGACATGCACCATTTGATAATGCTCATCATTTGCATCCTTGACCACATCACTATGCGTCCTTCCCATCCATACTAAATACACTTTAGGTTTAGATGGACATGCAAGAAGATAATCCCTTTCATGTAAGTCTTTAAAATGATTGTAAGTTGTTGTACTCAAGGACAACTTCATGTTTTTGGGCCCATAATACAAAGGGATAACTAGATCTTCCATATCATCAAAGATAGGAACAAATGGAATAAAAAATCTTACATGATCAACTTTCCAATTACTAGTCAACCAAAAGCCCTCTAACAATGTAAGACTTTGTTGAGGAATTGGTTTTAATAAGCACTTTAAAATACCCTCCCAATATTCAACATATGGCTTCATGACTCTTGCATACATATCATCTTTCAAAATATTGAGCTTCCAAAACTCTAAATACTTTGATATTCCACTATTAATGAATTTCTCTTTCTTTATTGACTTTGGGGCATCATTCCCCCAAATAGGACAAAAAGGAACATGTTTTAAAATTCCACTAATTAAGAAGCTTGGGGTGACCTTGATCATGAAACTTCCATAATCGAATTATAGGCCCATCTCTAGGGCTTCATATTGAATCTATTGGAAACATCTTATACTACATTACTAGCCACCTAGAAGAATCCACAAAAAATCGAAAGAGATGCATATTTGTGTGTCCAACCAATGCCTTAGGTTCATTTTCAAATATCCTTGAACCCAAGATTTGAAATCTAGGATTTCTTGAATTAGTTGGGGAACGAATGGTTGTTCTTGTGATTAAACCATAAATGTTTTCATAAAATTTGCTAATACATAATTATTTTGCTCTCTCAATTTCTTTGACAAATAGCCAAAATTTCCAAAAATATCCTCATACTTATGACCAACAATAAGAAATCCCAATTGGATCTCTTCAAAGACCTCCTTCACTATTAATAATGACAAAAAAACAAGCAAGTGTCAATTCTTATTGTCCTTCACACAATTATCCATTTGAAGTAATAATTTCTTAAGCAATGGTTTTGCACTAACAACTTGTTTAGGCACTTTCAATGCCTTCAAACACTATGAACCCCCTTGCATTAACTACTCAAAGAATTCATTTTGTAGCTCATGATCGAACAACCTTTGCAATTCACAAATAGGTTCCTTCTCCAAAGTTTGTAGTAGACACAAATGAAACCCAATTGTAAAATTAGGGTCATTGGGCCACAATTCATTTGAGTATTGAGCAAATGCTTCGTCACCATGCCCATGAACAATCATTTTAGTCAATGTTATTAGCAATTGACTGAGCCCAACAACCATTTTGTTTTTCACTTGCAACCTTGGTAAAGTAGTTTTTGAATGATCCATCTTATCATGAATGATACACAAAAACTCCTCCTTTGATTGAATGGACTCCGCTTTACAACTATGGTAAAGATGTCTACATGACTCTTGATGCTTGTTATGTTTTTTCAATTTCAATTCATGGTCTTTGGCACTAGCATTATTTTTTCCAACTTTGGATATCGAGTCTTTCAAAGATTTGCATACAATGCATTTTGCAAAGGTTGAACCTCTTTTTCGCAAATCAACATTGAGATGGTATTTTCTCTTCAACTGGTTCATAGCAAATTGAAATACCTCATCAATATTTAACTCCTTGTTAATATGGAATATCACACACAAAAAACAAAAGAGTTTAGATGAAAAAATCTACAAAACTCTCTTTGCATTAACAAGAAACAAGTAAAAGAATACAATAAATAATTTTACAAACATAACAAGTATGCAAAATTTGACCCCACCTCATTGCTCCTTTCTTGAATACTTTTCCAAGTGTCAAGAATTAGAAGGCAAACATCTTATTTACCATTCCCAATTCCTTTCATTTGGTGTGGCATTACATTAGTGCATTAATTGATCAACAACTAAACATTGCTTTCAGCCTGCCTAGTTGTTACTTGCTTCTTCATTCTAGCTATTAAATGTAGAAAATTGTCTTAACTTTATGGGTGTTAAGAGATGGTAGTAGTTATCTTTAGATGGTAAAACTATTATAAGAAAATTGTAAAGTGAAGGTGTTTTTTAATGGTAATATTGTTAATACAATGAACTACCTTCATGTGACATAATAATTAGAAGTTAATTTTTGGAGGAGTTTTAATAAAAGTAATATTAGTTACTAGAAATAAAATCTTACTCTAATTCACTTTAAAAGGCATCCTAATAACTATTTAGTTACTAGTGTTAAATATCTTACTTACTATCTTTTATTTACTAGGGGGTGAAGCCATCTAGGTTAATTAGTCTAAATGGATAAAGGATGGATGGATTTCCCTTAACTAGGATGTTTGGAAGGGATCAGGATAAGGAGATTTAGAAAGATAAGGAGATCTAGAAGAATAAGAAAATCTAGAAAGACAAGGAATCTAAAAGGATAAGCAAATCTAGAAAGATAAGGAGATCTAGAAGGATAAGCAAATCTAGAAAGATAAGGATTCAAACCTTGTGTGGTGAATATCCTTCTTGGGTTCCTTATTTATACTTTGAGGAAGAGGATTATGGGGCATTCCTATGTATGATTTTAGATTGAATATGGTTAGGAGAATTCTCTTAGGGAAGAAGTGTGTATGTGAGGAGAAGAAAAGAACATGGAAGAATATTATACTTGGTGTTATGTAATGGATAATGGTTGAAGGTTGTCAAGTGCATTGTTTTTTCTTATTTGTATTGACCTCTAGGAAGGTAGGGAAAATAGTTCCTTTTTAATTGATGTAAACTATTAGTGTTTTAGTTTGGTTTTTTTTTTTATAATGAAAATATTCTTTGTACTTGCTACTAAAGTATGAAGGTAAACCTATTGCAAGAGGGTAGTTGCCACTGGAAGGTAATAGTAAAAAGGTATTAATTGTATTTGAAGTTTGTTAAAGGTAGAGAACTATTGCAAATAGTGGGCATCAGCTACAAAGGGTTTGCAGGTGTTGTAAACAATACGCAATAGTTATAGAAGGTTCATAGAAAATAGACAATAACTACATGAAGTTTATAGGCCTACTATAGGATGGTAAATGTTGTAGGATGGTAGGTAGACATAAAGTATGCCTTACCTTCATATGTTTTCATGTTATTTCTCATCCTTTTTTTTTATTGGGCAACTTTTTTCCTTGATGGTAACTAGGTTGTCAAATTCCACGGTTTAACACTAGCGTTTCCATGCGGCCTTTGCCTTGTCCCACATTTGCCATGTTATTTAAAAGATAAATAAGAAGACTACGAAGTCCCAAAATTTTTATAGCATGTTGCTTCACAAATTTCAACATCTTGCACTATAACAAACCCTCGTTTCTTTACTCCAACTCTTTAATGTAATCTTCTAGGAATGTCCAAAATATGCATTCTACTATCTGTGAATGACAAGTTCCTGAACTTTTGTCACATAATTGACGTTTTTTCACAAACGAAATGCTAACAACAATTGAGAGAGCAATAACTGTTTGAATTCATAGCACAAATTAATTCATTATTTAGAAGACAATCAATCCTAGAAATGGAAGTTTCATGTCCTGATTCCTTCGGTTTTCTCTTCAAAAAAATGTAATATTTTTTCTTCACACCTACAACTCCTTCATCCTCTTCCAACACATGATATTCATCATATGGAATAAGCAATGACGATAAACAATAACCATCAAGGTGGTTGCAAGGTAAGGTGGCTCACTTTTTGCGTCATAATCCAGTTTTTTGCAAAATGGCATGCATTTTCATGCTATTAACATGGCATAAAAACAACAATTTTCCAAATTTGTGGCTAGATTTAGATTTTCAACTTGAGGAAGAAGACATTTATTGAAAAAAATTGCAACATATATACACCAAATATATAGTAATGGACTTTTGAAGTTGAAATATATGGATTGGTTTACTATTTGTGCCTCTATATACATGCATTTTTGTGTATGATTTTTATTTGTGATATGATAAAAAAAAAAAAACATATGTGCAAAAAACATTGCTAAAAAACAACTAACCAAAAAAAAGTTATGGACTTTTGAATGGCCTAAAATGAGCCATATTTTCATAAGTCCATATCATAATCATTTTTGGGTGGATTTTAATTTTTAATTTTTTTAACATGTACATTAATTTTTTTTTAAATGGTTTATTTTCATATGAGCTTTTAAGGTCAATAATCACTATGTAATTCCCCACTAAATTAATGATATCAAAATAGACTATCATTTTAACACTACCATATGGACTTTTAGGGAATGGAGCATTTGCTGAAAATGAGCCACCTTAGAGTGCATACACCCATCAAGAGTTGTTCATGACAAAGGCCACCTCCATATTGACATTATTAGTGATCTATCCTTTAAGCAACTCAAAATTGTGACCCCAACATCAATTTCACAAATATTGTCATCCAAAACAAGCTCCTTCGGGTCATATGTGACAATCCTCCCTTCAACAATAATTTTTCCAACATGATTCACTAACTCACGCTTTCTCCCACACCACTACATTCTTTTCATATAAGGAACAATTTTCATTCCCTCTTGTATATCACTTGTTGATAGAGCACCCTCCTCCATATTGTTGAAAATTTTAATGTCCCCCTCTAAACTAACCTCCCAAGCCTCCTCCATGGGCACCGCACTTGTAGAGGAAAAGAATTTAGCGTTTTCCTCTAAACTAACCTCCCAAGCCTCTTCGATGGGCATTGCGTTTGTAGATCTTTCCTCCCCTAGCAACCCCGTGTCATCTTCCACAATAGACACCAATTGCTAGCAACCACTGAACCATGACACATGTTTCACTGGACAAAAGCAATTTGATTCCACACAATCTCCAACAAATCTTCCATAAAAATCTAGAAATAGTTTCTTCAGATTTTGGAACTATTGGAAAATAAATTTTGCAACCACCATAATACAATTCTCAGGTCCGCTGGAACCATGTACATAGTCAAATTAGTTTGTTTGCATCTTCCATGACCAACACAAATCCGTTCCCTTTCACTTCTCAAGTACCAAAGATCCATTCGATCTCCACCTTTCAAATATATAATCCTCATCCTTACAACATTCACATCTCATGTAAAGGCAAGGTAGAACAACTTGTCCAACTCAAAAACTCCAACAACCTTCACTATTTTCCATCAGAAAAACATCCTTGAATGTTTTTTAAAAAATAGACTTAGTCAGAACTTGTTTGAAATTTTCTCCAAACATTAGTTCCTAGAAGGGAAAAAGAATTAGGTGCCCTCTTGATTCATGAAACATGCTAAACCTTAGAAACCAAATTTTCACCTCCCCCAACCATGATAGAAGGAAAATTGGGTGGCTACCCGGTCCTCACGAATTGTCAATGGGATAGCAAGGATAATCGAAAAGTCGTTTGATTATGAAGCCTTCAACATCAAGGGAGGAGAATTGAGTGGCCGCAATATTCTCTATCCCCCAGAAAGATAGGGAAGGAAAATTCAATGGTGGTTTGATTCTCTTCCCTTGTTAAAGATAAGGAAGGAAAATCAAACGGCTATCCAATTCCCTTTCCCCATTAAAGATAGTGAAGGAAAACCAAGCAACCGTCCGATTCCCTTTCTTCGCTAAAGACAAGGAAGGAGAACTAGATGGTCACCCGATTTTCTATATCCCTAAAGATAGGGCTAGAGAATCAAGTGGCTGCCAATTCTTTGTCCCCCCAAAGATAAGGCAAGAGAATCGAGTGAACACTAGATTATTTGTCCCCTCAAAGATAAGGTAAGAGAATCGGGCAATCACATTATTCTCATTCCTTGCTAAAGACAGGGAAGGAGAATTGAGCGACCACCTGATTGTCCTTCCACTACAAAGATAAGGCAAGAGAATCAAACGGTCGCCTAATTCTCTTTTCCCATTAAGGACAGGGAAGGAAAATCGAGCAACCACTTGATTTTCCTTCTTGTCTAAAGGATGAAAAGGAGAATCAGGCAATTATTTGATTTTCCTTTTCATTTAAAGAATGGGAAGGAAGATAAGATAGCCGCTTGATTCTCCTTCTTGACTATAAGCAAGGGAAGGGGAATCTTAGTATTAGAAATTTAATTAAGGTTAATTAAGGTAATAATTACATTAATGGTAATTAGTAAGTAAAAGATTAATTTTATTAAGTTATATTAATGAGAATAAGGAAGATTTAGATCCTTGGTAAGGTAGTACATAGGAATTAAATTAACCACAAGTAGGATATAAATTTTTGGTTATGTAAATAGTAAATTATGTTCAACATTGAGAAATTGAGCGAAATGGAGGAAAATATACTCACTAAAATAATGATCAAATCAAATGACCTTTGAATTTGATATCATGATGTGTTGGAAGAGGTGGTTGTGTTTATACCTTGCATGAAAAAGTTATGTTAGAATATCAAAGCTATAGAAATTACCTTGGAGGATGAGACTAAAATCATAGGTGTGATGTGTGTCGTGCGTTCTCACGAAATTTGAAATAAAAAAGCTTGTGAAGAGAAGAAGATGCACAAGAAACATAACATAAATTCAAGGTGGAAACTGCGGAAGGATAACAAGAAATGAAAAGAAGTCGTAATGGATTTTGAAATTGAAATTATTTCGAGACATTGATCCTAAAACCCAATTGAAATGAAGCAATAGGATGATCAAATTCTACAAGCTTTATTGGATTTTGTGTAAACTAGAGTATGACATTGTGTTCATGAAATTTGTGAAAAATGTGTTAAGGTAGTGTTTCTGAGCTTGCTATAGAAACTTGAGGACATAGATTGCTAAGCTACGCATAAAATAATATGCATTGAAAAATTACTGAAGAGGGAAGAATGAACTTTCATCATTTTTTCGGCAACATTATTGTTGAGCTTCCTCATTTTCGTTTGAATCAAAATCGTTCAGCAACCTTGACATTAGGAACAAAAATGAAAATCTATGATTGTGTGAGATGCACTCACTCATGAATTCACATATGGAAACAAAATTACAAAATTCCCTTTTCAATGATCTTTCTGCTCTAACTCCCACCATTGTTCTACATAGTATTCATGTTTTGGAAGTGGAAAAACCACTTTCCACATAATTATGGCAATTGTCTCTGAAGTTTCCCTCAAATAGAAAAGACAATTGACAAAGATCTTGAACGGAGAAGCCAATTGAAATGTCATGACATGATAATTATGAAGTAATTATGGAAACATATAGATTTTTTAGTTTTACATTTTACAAATAATATTTTTATTACACAATGACAAGATAAGTTTGTGTTAAAAATTTTAAGTAAAATTAAAGGGGTTGTTGAATTTTTTTTTGTAATGAGCCTTAGGACACCTGTCGCAACCCTAGCTTTGGGCTCACGACCAAGGCAAAGGGGGTTGCAAGGTTATGGGCCAAGAGGAAGGAAGCCCGGGAGTCAAGGCAAAGGCATTGCAAGGTTGTGGCAAAAAGAAGCCCGAAGGCCAAGGCAAGAGGAAGTCCGGGAGTTAAGGCAAGAAGAAGCCCGGGAGTCACATCACATACTCCCAGGAGTGTTAGAAAGTGTGAGGGAGTATGAGGGAGTGAACCCTCACATTCCCAATGCAACTCCCACTTTGGGAGATGGAGTCCCGGTGGACTCCCGAAACTTTAAAGAGCAATTGCAAGGGTCAAAACTCAATGAATTATAGCGTTATTTATATCATTGGAAAGCTCTTGAAGCGTAGATGTCTAAAATGGGCTCGCATTGCTCATTTAAACATTTGAAACACAAGTTATGGCCAAAAGAAGAGATGGGAGTCAAATTGCCAGTTTGATTCCCGACCACAAAAAGTCGGGAATCGACCCGATTTACTTAGCTTCAGGGGGCGTACCACATATCGTTGGAAATTTGTTGACAAGAGCTACAACTTTGCTTCAGATCGCATTGCGATCCGAGGTTTGCTCGCAAAGTTATGGGGCTCCAAACTTGCGGGAGTCCCATTTGGCGCAATTTCGGAAGTCTCGGGAAAAATAGTCATTTGGATGTAGCCTCTGTGGAGAGCTGCAGAGTATACTATAAGGGGGAAGGTGGTGGCTTCCCCCAAGTCCGGGCCGTGGTGAGTCTTGTGTGTCCGTGTTACTCGTGGCTTGTCCTAGCACCAAGGGTGCTCCAACTATGCACTAACAATTTTGTGTGGGTTGTGTGCAAGCCCGTGTGAGTGAGTGAAGCTTGTCAACTCTTCCTAGTCCCATCCTGGAGCTCCAACACGCCCCTCTACCCCTCAAAGTGTTGTGAGCTAGGGAGTCTATTCCGACTCCTCCTTATTCCGTTGTTTTCTACTTGGGTTCACATTTGAGTCCTTTAAGGAGTTGGGAGTGCGTCAACACCATAATAAACTATTTAAAATAATATTCAAAGATATATGAGATCAATTATTTTTATTGAAAGTTAAGGTTTCAAGTGTCGGGTTTAAGGTTTAGGATTTAGGGTTGCATGTTTAAGGTTTATTATTGAGGTTTTAAGGTTTATGGTTTGGCATTTGAAATTTGAAATTTTAATCTTGTAACTTTTTAATTTTAGTTTTAATTTTAGTCTTGAACCCTAAACCCTATAACCAATACCTCAAACATTAAATGTTACCACAAAAACCTTAAACTAGAGCTTCAAATCCCTAAACCTTAAACCATAGAAGAAAACCTCTAAATAATTATTAAACAACATTAAATCCTGAACCTTGAACCCTAGTTTCAAGACCTTCAAACCCAAACCATAGATGAAGAGCCCTAAATAGTTACACCACAATGTTAAATCCTAAACCTTTACACAACAACCTAAAGGTTACCACAAACACTAAACCATTAAAAAAACTTAAAACCATCGCAAAACAACACTAAATCTTAAACCTTTGCACAACAACCTTAAAGGTTACCACAAACACTAAACTTTGGTTCAAAGACTTTGAAACCCAAACCATAGATGAAGACCCATAAATAGATACCCAACAAAACTAAATCCTAAACCCTTGCACCATAACCCTAAATGTTACCACAAAACCCTAAACCCTAGCTCAAAGACTTTGAAACCTAAACCATAGATGACACCCTTAAATAGGTTATACAACAAAGCTAAATCTTAAACCCTTGCACCATAATCCTAAAGGTTATTATAAAGACCCTAAACCTTAGCTCCAAACCTTTAAATCCAAACCATAGAAGAATATCCCTAAATAGTTACACAACAACTTTAAATTTTAAACCATTGCACCACAACTTTAAAGGTTACCACAAAAACCCTAAATCCTAGCACCAAAACCCTAAACCCTAATTCCAAGACTTTGAAACCCAAACCATAGATGAACACCCCTAAATAGTTACATAACAATGTGGAATCCTAAACCCACGCATAACATCCCCAAAGGTTATAGCCCAAACACTAAATGTTACAACAAAAACCCTAAACCTTAGTTCCAAAACTTTGAAACCCAAACCATAGATGAACACCCCTAAATAATTACACAACAAAGTTAAATCCCAAACCTTTGCACCACAACCCTAAAGGTTACCACAAAAACCCTAAACCCTAGCACCAAAACCCTAAGCCCTAGCTCCAAGACCTTAAAACCCAAACCATAAATGAAGACCCATAAATAATTACACAATAAAGTTAAATCCTAAATCCTTGCACCACAACCCTAAAGGTTACCACAAGAACCTTAACCTTAGCACCAAAACCATAAATTCTAGTTCAAAAACTTTAAAACCCAAATCATAGATGAACACCCCTAAATAGTTATACAACAAAGTTAAATCCATTAGGAGAAAAACCCCATTTTTCAACTATGTTTTTAACTACTTTTCAACTATCATTTATAGTTGAAAACATCACTTTCAATTACAAAATGTTTTTTGTAATTCAAAAATGCTGTTGTCAATTAATTTCCAAAATAATCGACAATGTTGAATCAACCATGTAACATAGTTGAAAATAATGTACACCTATCAATTTGTGGGTTAATGTTGAGGTGACAACATTTTAGTTGAAAACAACATACATTTTAGTTGACACACCATTTCAACTATAAAGTGTTAATCGGACCTAGTTGACTCCATGTTAACAAGTCAATGGATGAACTTCATCCACCTACATGTCATGTCATTTGGGGGTGTGGAGTTGGAATTATGACTATCTTTTAACTATATTACAACCAAGGTAGCATTGGCACGTGTCATGTCATTGAGGAAGGGCATGGAATTTTAGAATTTTGATTATTACTCAATTATATTATAACCAATGGAACATTGACATGTGTCCACATGAGCATTTGTGGTCCACCATCAAACTAAATTATATGACGTATGCCATATGTATGGTCTCAAAATCTTGAAATTGATTTATTGAAAATGTCAACATATGATATTGTGCCACATGGACACTTATGTTACACAATTGCATGACACATGGCATCTTGTTGTTTGTAGGTCATCCAACATATGTGAAGTCAAGCCAAAATAAAGAAATCAACTATAAGGTAATTGAAAGCAAGCTATCTGGTTTCAACTACAAAGGTAACTTAACATCTAAAAATACATTTATATATTTTTTTCTTTCACTGGTAACGTATGTATTTTCAAGTATAGTCACCTCATAGAACCGAAAGTAGAAGGATAGAAAGTCGCCTCACATTTCTTAACCCTAAAGTAGCCGCCACCTCACCTAATCATCACTTAACCAAACCCTAGCTGCTGCCAAGCCTTAAGTAGTTTCCATTTCCAAACCTTAGCCACCACTATTCAACCTAACTTAATTACTATAAGGATATGAATACTTTTTATCCTTTTGATGAATGTTTAACACGTTCATCAACATTGGGAATTATAAACGAATAATATTTCTAACATTCCCATTCTATGAAGTTTCTAATCCGAACATGGTTATCAATTTGTTATGTCATTTTTTTGATAATGCCTTGGTAAACACATCCACCACCATGTCCTCCATTGAACAATACTCAAACATAATTTCGCCATTTTCAATTCGTTTTCGAACAAAGTGATGTTGAACATCAATGTGCTTTGTTCGAACATGTTGGGTGGGATTTTTTGTCAATGATATTACACCTTGGTTGTCACATCGAATCACCATCACCTTCTTCTCTTTCATATACCCTAATTCCTTCATGAGCTTTGTCATCCATATGGCTGGCTTCCTTGGTAGCTTGCGTACTTACCATGTATTTGGCCTTGGTCATTGATAAAGTGATTATGGGTTGTCGTTTGCTACTCCAAGAAATGGCTCCACCTCCCATCATGAATACAAACCTTGTGGTGGATTTCCTATCCTCAAGGTCACCGGCCCAATCCGCATCATAATATCCGACCAAATCTTGTGGTGACAATCCTTTGAAATGTAATTTGAATTGCAAAGTGCCTTGCAAGTATTGAAAAATGTGTTTGACCGCAATCCAATGTTTTAAGCTTGAATTAGCCATGTGTTGACTCACCACACTTATTGGGTATGCCAAATCCGGCCGAGTACACAACATGGCATACATCAAAGATCCCACAGCTTGTTAATAAGGAACCTTCACCATTTCATTATCCTTTTTCACATTCTTCTTCAATTTTATTTTGGGATCAAGTGGCACTCTGATGGCTTTACAATCTTCCATGCGAAAGCATTTGAGAATCTCCTTGAGATACCCAATTTGGTTGATGTAAAAAAGACATTGTGCATGATCCCTTTCCATTTCCATGCAAAGGAAGAAATGCAAATCACCAAGATCTTTCATTTCAAACTTTCGAAAAAGTTCTTCCTTCATTTGCAAAAGCTTGTCCTTATTATTGCACACCAAGATGAGATCATCGACATAGACCACAATGAAAAATTTGACATCTCTGACTTGTGTAATGTACACGCTAAAGTCCGCATCACTCCTCACAAACTCGATGCTTTTCAAGAAAACACTTTTGGTTCCAAGCCCTTGGAGATTGTTTTAACTCGTACAATGATTTGTGAAGCTTACATACAAGATGTTCCCCTTCATGTGTGATTCCTTTGGGTTGTTCCATGTAGATTTTCTCTTCAAGGTCACCATTGAAAAATGCGATTTTGACGTCCATTTGATGAATCTCCATGTTTTCAATGGCCATTAATGCAAGTATACAACAAATTGACACAAACTTTGTAACGAGTGCAAAATTTTGTTGTAATCGACTCCAAATGTTTGGATGAAACTTTTTGCCACAAGTTTGGCCTTGTACCGTTCGATTTCACCATCAACCCCATGTTTGATTTTGAACACCCATTTGTAAGAAATGGGCTTCCTACCCTTGGGGAGTGGCACCAAGGACCAATTGTTGTTGACAACAAGAGAGTCATATTCTTCTTGCATGGCAATCTCCCACTTCTTTGCATCTTCACCTTTCAACACTTCTTCCAGGGTTTGAAGTTCTTTCGAAAAAGTGATGGTGGCCTGTTCCACCTCTTTAGTGGCAACCCACCAATCACGAGGCCACTTTTTATGTTGTCTTTGGAGCCTTTTTCTTTGTCCATCTTGTTGTGGTTCATTCAAACCCTCATCTTGCAGTGGAGCAAATTTTTCTTCCGAAGAAGAGTTTGATGTAGATTCATCACCTTCCATGTCTTTTGCTAGTCTTTCCTTCAAAGATATACGATTGGCATCCTTAACAAGTTCATCAGCATTCACGACTTCATCCACAACGTATTCTACTTGGTTTGAAGGGGGTCTATTATCACGAACACCTTTCACTTCTTCCGTCCCTTCAAAGAACATAACATCTCAACTCTTAATGATCCTTTTGGTTTCTACACACATTAAACGATATGCTTTGCTCTTTTCACAATACCCTAAAAACACACAAGGTATGGATTTGGGTTCTAATTTGCTGTTTTTTTCATTAGGAATGTGCAGAAATGTTTTGCAACCAAAAACTCTCAACTGAGATACATCGGGCTTTGTACCAGTCCATGCTTCTTGTGGGGTCTTTGAATCAAGAGCTTTTGTTGGGCATCGGTTCTTGATGTAAACCACCATGTTCACCGCTTTGGCCCAAAACTCCAAGTTAAGTCCTTGTGCACGAATCATGCTTCTAGCGCATTGCATGATGGTTATATTGGCTCGTTCTGTAACTCCATTTTGTTGTGGTGTGTAAGGTGCACTTGTTTGTCATTGGATTCCACATTCATGCAAAAAGTCATCAAACTTTTTGGACACAAATTCTCCTCCGTTGTCAAATCGCAAGGTTTTGATCTTCCACCAAGGCTTTGTATGCCTTGAATTTGTCAAACACCTTTCCTTTCACTTTCAAAAGGTAAACATGAGTTTTTCTCGAAAAGTCATTGATGAAGGTGACAAAGTATCATGCTCCACCACGAGATGTGGTTTTCATCGGTCCGCACACATCGCTATGCACAAGTTCCAAAAGCTTGGAAGCCCTAGTTGCTTCATCTTTAGGAAAATATGTCCTTTGATGTTTGCCTTCAATGCAAGCTTCACACACATGGTGCAGTGGCACTTTTTTCAAATTCATGCCATTGACCATTTTTTCCAACTTCTTAAGACTTGCCATGTTGAAGTGGCTGAATCGTTGGTGCCAAAGCGTAGCTCCTACACTTAAAGATTTTGCCACATTTGCATTTTCCTTTTGAACATTGATGTTGAGAAGATACAAGTTCTTCTCCATGCATGCTTCCACCACAACAATTCCATCGACATTGTTCACTTTACAACCATCCTTGTCAAATTCCACTTTCAAGCCCTCCGAAATGAGTTTGTTAACAGAAATGAGACTATTTTTCATTTTGGGAGCATGAAGAACTTGAATATGGTTATAAGCAACATTTTACCTCCAACTTGCATTGTGGCCTTGATGTTCCCTTTGCCAATGGCCTCCAAAATGGTGTCATTTCCCATGTACACCTTCCGTGGAACAATGGATTCGTAAGTGGTGAACCACTTTCGTTCAAATGTCATGTGTTGTGGTGCGTTAAAATTGATGATCCAATCGTACGTTGTATGATCATTAGCACCCAAGGTGGCAACAAACATTTGTTCTTGATCTTCACAAGCGTGGTTTACTTTTTCTTTCTCATCACTCTTCTTCTCCAAACAATTCCTCACAAAATGTTCGGGTTTTTTACAATAAAAACAAAGCTTTTCGTTTGCCTTATGAATTTTGTTAAGCAACGTGGCATTTTCATACTTTCACTTTCTTTCCTTTTGGAAACCTCATGAAACAATCGAGCGACAATGAATTGAAAGTCAACATCCTTGGTGGATATGGACTCCAAACTCATGACCAAGTTATCAAAAGATGGGGGAAGGTTCATGAGAAATACCATGCACATGTCTTCATCTTCAATATTCATTTTAATGGAACGTAATTGGTTTGCAAATGCCTTCACCATGTTGATGTGCGCAAGCAAGTCTTCCCTTTTTTACATTTTGATGGTGAAGAACCTTCTTCGAAGAAACAACTTGTTTCCAATAGTCTTGGCTTCATGGACACCGCAAAGTGTTTCCCAAGCGCTTTTGACATTTTTGCAATATTGAATGTGTGCAAGTTGTGCATCCATGAGATGTTCACAAATTAATGTAAATGCCTTGGTCGCCTTTTTGTTATAATCCATGATTTGATCTTCATCATTGGGAATTGTTGCATTCCCATCAACAAACTTTCAAAGCCCATGCTTGGAAAGCATCATGTGCATCTTGAACTTCCAAAGGCGAAAGTTGTCACCATTAAACTTTTCCATGACTTTCAAAGATTCCATTTGGAAGGATGACATTTTGTTGAACACAAATGTTAAAACAAACATTCTATGTCTTTTTATTCAAATGAATTACAAGTGGCAAAATTTCAAGTTAAAAAACTTGTTAATTTTTTAAGACCTTTACTGAAATCTCTTTCATTCAATTTTTATATGTCACGAAACAAAACCTTTACAAGAAACTCTCAAACATTTGAAAAACTTTCTTGCACAAATCAAAAATTTGACTTGAAACTTGTAACATTGGCAAAGAACTCTTTTTGATGCACTTGAAATTCGAAACTTTCAACTTGAAAAACCTCTCTTGCACACACGTCAAACTTGAAGGTTGAAATTCGCAACAACTCGAAGAACTCCCTTCCACACATTTTCTCAAACTTCAACGTTGAAACCCTCAACAACTTGAAAAACTCTCTTCCACACACTTTGAAGTTAAAACTTGAAAGTTAAAGACTTGAAGAACACTCTTTCACACTTGAGAACTTACAACATTTTGAAGAATCTCTTCCACACCTCCCACTCACTTGAAAAAGTTGCAAGCTCCTTGTATGTCACCACTTGAAAATGAACTCCCACTCATTTCACAAACTAAAAAACCTTCCCTCAAAAGGATTCTATCCATTTTTCTATGCAATACAAGCTCAAAACCTTTCACTACTTGTTCTAACACAATGTCCTTTATCTTGCTTGGTGTGGGCCCATAACCTATTGGAAACAACTTGAAAACAAGCAATAAATGAAAAATATAAGGTTCATGAAATGGAACAATTGTATTAATTAACAAGAAGATTACAAAGGTTGTATGCTTCAAATGTTACAATCACAAAACTATGGCTTGCAACAACTAACAAAGCTTAAAGGTTCTATGTGCACTCAAAAACCATGAAAGGAGATAATGAAAGACTATTCAAAGCCACTCCAATATATATTATCTCCTAACCCTAAAGTAGCTACCACCTCATTTCGTCGTCGCCTAACCCTAGCCGCCACCAAACCCTAACCCTAGCTGCCACCAAACCCTACCTCTAGTTGCCGCTAAACTCTAGCCGCCACCTAACCCTAACTACCACCAAACCGTACCCTTAGTTGCCGCCAAGCCCTAAATAGCCTCCATTTCCAAACCCTAGCCACCACTATTCAACTTAACCTAACTACTATAAGGATGTGAATATTATTCATCCTTTTGATGAATGTTTAACATATTCATCAACATTGGGAACTAGAAACGAATAGTATTTCTAACAGTTACATCCCATCAAGGCCCCAACTAGGTATGCTGCAACATTTTAAAAACATGTTGCAAAGTGGAAATTGTCTATCATAAATAGTCATGACCACCACATCATGATACTTGTGTGAGAAATATGTTATTGCCTAACATGTGTCAAATAATTATAAGGTTGAGTAAATGTTTCAAAAAAATATGCATGAAAGTCGTTGATCCACATGACATACTTTCTTTCAAGGTATATGGTGTGAAAACATTATCTATGCTTGAAATATATTTCCTTCTTGGATCTTTTGATATATCAACACATTTATTCATCCACCTAGTAGGTGATTTGGAAATAGGTGGCCTAGTTAAGGCTTGATGGTGTTACCTCGTTGAAAGATATTTGGCCGTGCTAAAGCACTGTGTGCATAATAGAGCTAAACATGAAGGCTACATCACCAACCCATATGTATGATGAGGCCCTTGGATTCTGCACCGAATACCTTTCATTATATGAACACATAAGGAGGATGTGGGACCCAGATAAAGAATTAGCAAATGTAGATGAAGTTCTTGAAAGGAAGTCAAAACTAAGAACATTGAATGACATGGAATTACATATGGTTCATGAATATGTGTTCATGAATTATGTGGCAACCCAAGACCTAATTCGGTGAGCCCCAACACCCATATGTTATCAAAGTTGTAAATTCAAGTGTTTTAAAGGATATGTAAATGTGGACATTAAGGCAGTAATGGAACATGGGTGCAAAACATTATCATTCCAAGGTCGACCAAGTTATGAACTACTTATTTTTAGCTTATTTCCAAGTTACAATGTAGGCATGTTAAAGGAACCTAATGTGAATTAACCCACGTCTTAAAGACAAGGATTTTCATGAATTGGATGATTGCATGGCAATGTTTGTTGGGTTTTCAAACTATTGTAATGCCATGGTACATTGAAATTAAAAATCGAGTTAAATAATTATGCTAGGTTTGTTGTAATAAAATTTATATATTCCATCAATATTATAATGCTACAGTAAACCCGGATACCTTAATAGCTTTGGCACTAATTATTTTATTTTTGGAAGTATTGAATTTTTTTCAAAATAATATTTGAAATATATATCTTTTGTGAAGGAACATAAAAAGTCTTTCAAAATATTCAAGGATACTTTAATTTTTTTAATGGAATTTTTAAAATAATTAACTATTTGGTAGATATTTGTTAAAGATGTCAAGGTAATGTTATATTTTGTTGATATAGTCTATTGCATTCACATTTTATTTATTGTTACAAAACAATGTGTGTGTGTGTGTGTGTGTGTGTGTATTCACACATGCATAGTTTCATAATATAATGATCATTGGATTTTTGGGTACATTTTGACATAACCATCAAAATGGGGCCAAGAAAAGCTAGGAAATTAAGAATGCAACACAAAAGGTGGCTAGATTTTATTTTTGGTGGGTCCATTCTTGAGTGACCAGTTATTTGAAATGACAACTAAAGATTTTGGTTGGGCATTAATTTGTCACTATCTTTTTATCCTAGAGAACATGAGGCATGTCGAATTCATTTAGAAGAAGCTAGAAGACAATATTGCAGTCAAGGAAAGGTGGTAGAAGAGGTAGAACAGCCTGCACATTTCCACCACACTTGGACATGGAAGTTCCTCCACTTGGTCAATGGTTGTAGGAGTATGTCCAAAGGGCCCTAAATTGCAATGAGGCCATTGATGAAAACATCATATGTTTGTCCCAACCTCCATCTAAAATTGCTTTGTCATATGCGTCAATATGGGCGTATGGTAATCATTATCACGTGGAAGATGAAATAGGTGATTGCCACACAACCTATCATAGTGGGTTTGCTTATATTTTCATCCAAGGGAATTGCTCCTTTGCACAAGATCATAATGTAGTTATGGCCACCTTGAGATATGTGGGAGTCTTGAAGGAGATTTTGGTTGTTTCCTATGCCACCATGAAGCAGATTTTGTTTCAAGCATCTTGGATCCCATCAAATTTGCAAGGGGTGCAAGCTATTCGACAAGACCAATATGGATTTTGGTTCATTAATTATGCAAGGAGGTGACCAAAGAATTCACAACCATATGTTTTCCCATCAATAGTGTTTCAGGTAAAATAATTTAATTTCTTAAATCCTAACTCAAATGATTTATCTTGTAACATTTCCAAATCCAATATTTTTTTGGGAGTCAAACAACTATCATCAATATGAAAATGTAAAAACAATGTGAACAACTAAAAAATTGTAACAATTTTTATGACTATAAACTAGATATGGAGTATAAATTTTAATTAACATTTATATAGGGAGTTACACAATGATGGTTAAATATATAAATGAAACATTTTTTACAAAATCTTTAACCTTGCACCTAGTAACTGAAAACCTCCAACAACATTGCATTTTCAAACTTTTGATATGTAGGTTTGTTTTTTTCCAATTAAAGTTTTGTTTATTGAGATGCAATGAACAACTGTAAATTAATGACTATTTGCATTTGCATGTTGGGAGGGTAGGTGTTTTTTATACTCGACACAACGAATCCAAAATGGAAAGTTATCATCCAAAAGGAACCTCGAGCTCATAGAGTGATACATGATGTTGAAGAGCCTCTTCTAGGGTTGCATGCTCTAAAAGAAAAATTGGTTGCACAATAGTCCATAAGTGACCAAGTGTTCCATGTAGATGGCCAAGTCTAAGGTGATGAGGTTGGTGTAGTAGTAGTGGAATAAATAGCTACCCAAGTAGCCCAAGCTTAAGCAACCTACAATTCTGATGATGACCTAGAAGAAATGGTAAATATGTTCATTAACCTTTAAGCCTAGGTACTTATGCAAGTGCCCTTAATGTATTCATTTTATTTTTTTGTTGGTCATAAACAATGGGATGTGATAGTAAAAGATGTCGGTAGTTAACAATAATGGATTCAAAGTTTGGTGGGATCCTTGTGAAAGAATAATTGGCCCAATATGACATATTTTGTAGACAAAGGTGTTGGAATTTGATTGAAAGAGAACTTGGAAGTACATCACATAACTATTGAATGAATGTGATTGTTTGTAGGTTATACATCATATAGATTTACAAAATTGCTTCCAAATCATATTTGCAATGGATTTTGTTGCTTTTGGGCCTTTTGTCATCTTTTGTAATCCAACATCCACATGAAAGAAAAGTACATTTGTCCATGTGCAAACTAATCATTTACGACTTAAAATTGATAGATATATCTTCCAAGCTCGAAAACCCCAAATCCTAGAATTTTATTTTAAATTGTCACCCATTCAAACCAACTTTTAAAGACTCAACACCAAGTTCAACTTGGTTACAAACCACCAGTCATTTAAAATATTATTCTTATTGCATATGTTGTTCAAATCGAACTTGCCTCAGCTCATTAGAAAATTAACTACAAGGCGCATCTGGCTACCTAATTGCAAACTCTGTACCTAAACTAGTAAGAAGTTATGCTACCACACCCAAGAGGGTTTTACAAAGGCAGAAAGTTCAACTTGGTTGTAGACCACTAGTCATTTAAAATATTACTCTTATCACATATGTTGTCTAAATCAAGTTTGCCTTAGTTCATTAAAAAACTAACTACAAGGTGCATTTGTGTACCAAATTATAGGCTCTGTACCTAAACTAGTAAGAAATTGTGCTACCAAACCCGAGAGGGTTTGTGAAATTCCTCTAAAATTTCAATCCCCCAACACTATCCTACTCACTTCTATTCTTTCAGAGTACCCCAAACATCCAACCCACTCTCCCTCTTTCCACCATCTACTAAAACTCATCCTCCTTCTCCTCCATTCCCCAAGAAAAATAACACAAGAAGAAGACCCCCCCCAAAACTTCTCTTCCCCAAAGTTTACATGACCCTTTTTTGAACTTGTTCTGTTTGTCCAATGGAAGTTGTGAAAATCTTTCCTTCCGATCCATGGCCTCCCCATCCATCAAAAACTAATGAGAATTGAAAATGATTTGCCCTCCAATGGAGTTTAGGATGAAAATTCTTATGCCCAATGAAACACTAATAGGGTTCCATCCTTCAATCAAATAGGATGATAATCCTCATGACCAATGGAATTGGAGGACTCATCCTTTTTTTTATCTTGGACATCTTGATGAGGTTCTTGAGTTCGATCCTTATCCATTCCGTTCGTTTGACTTTCACATCCTACTTTTTCATCCTAATTATCTTAAGTAACTAACTACTATGATAATTTATCGATAATAATAAGTAAACATCCTTGAATTCCTACTTGACTAAATCAACTCAATGGTAATAGTAACATTCCCACATACCATTTATTCTTTTGATATCCCCTAATTATTTTTTACCAGGTATTAATTAATTGTGTAGTACATAGTAAATTGGAATTAAAATTTCCATGACAAAAACTCCCATGTACTTCTAGGTCCACCATCAAAATTAAGGCTTGACAAATCCATTAAAATTAGGATGTCCAAGTTTTCATGAGGTTCCACTATCGCTACCTCACATTAAGCCTACCTTAATTTAATAAATAAAAGCATTGACCCCCTCTAAATGCAAGTATCAAATTATTCCAACTACCCCTTTGGTTTTTGTTGACGTAAGTGAAGATTCAGTCATGGCTGATGATGTTGTTACGCCTTCAAATCTTCAAATTACGCCCACAGAAGAGGAAGAGCTTGAAGAAACACTGCTTAATGTGAATGTTTCCTAATAGACGCGCGACAAAAAACCATTCGAAAAAGTGGTGCGCACTCG
>Ga0209611_10005198_pt1 | contig 21965 bp, 19 predicted proteins | sample S1TSphgellanicum_3_FD_187693 | JGI IMG/M metagenome (GOLD analysis project Ga0209611, IMG submission 187693) | Host-associated microbial communities from peat moss isolated from Minnesota, USA - S1T2_Fc - Sphagnum magellanicum MG (SPAdes) (version 2) | ecosystem: Host-associated > Plants > Peat... | reverse complement strand
AAAAATTCAAATTTGTTTTTTTGAAAAAAAAAATTTGAACAAAAAAAAAAAAAAAAAAAAATTGACAAATCATGAAATCTTTACAACTTTTAGCACATTAGCAATTTCATATAACATACATTTTGTCACCTATAGCTCTAGCAAAAAACAACTAACCCAACTTATTCCAATTGCAATATGAAAGGTTGTTTGCCAAGATTCCCAAAAAACATACCTTGGATCATTTTTACTTTTTTTAACTTCGAAAAATTAAATGGGTGAAACACTTAAGAAGTTAAAAATTGCCTTGGGTGGCAAGGTTCAACAACAAGATTTGATCTTTCTCCATCAATTCTATTTTAATTTTTATTACCAAGTTTGTAAGTTGAATCAAAGGCTTTGATGCCTTCACTCAAGTAATAGATTACATAAGAATCCAAAGATACCAACAGGAGCACCACCTTGGACCAACTTTGTGGAGTAGTTTTAAATATCTTTTACCAATGGCATTACAAAACATGTTGCATAGGTCGAGGGCAAGTAGGCATTAACAACCTACCCCCCATGAATAATTATATCCAATAAGTTTAGCGTTAAACACACAAATCTCCTAATATGCACTATTGAAGTAAGTTGATTTCTACATGTTTGAAAACACCAACTAGCTCTTACATTTTTCTGCACTTTTTTTCTTGTTGCAAAACAAACCCATCACCTCCATTCTCAATTTTGCTTCATACCCTACCTACAAAATCCCATATGATTAATCTACCTAGCATCATCCCTCCTCCTCCTCTTCCTCATAAAACTACTACACCCCCAAAACAAAGAACCTCCTCCTTTACACCATCGTTGACATCAACTTTGATTTTGCAAAAAACACACATTATGTATACTAGCCAAGCTTTAAAACCTTGTGTGCATATGCACAACCCTTCCTTTATCAAGTGTTCACAAGTGAATTTTCTTCTTAACTATATTCGATCATAATTATCATAACATAACATATTCCTTTGTTTTTGTGTTACCCTTGCTTTTCAATTCTTGGGTAACCTTCATAATTATGCTATAAATCAAGCATAGACTAGTGTGAACAACTTGACATCAATTACTTCTGAATGGCCTCAAAATTGTTCATTAAACCCACCAACACCCACATGATTGTCATAACATAAGGTGCATGTTGGGGTATCCCCACTCCCATAAGGTTATGTCACACTACTTATTGGCCTCGAAAGATATTCATTTCTATCTATGAAGGAATGTTGTTTGTTTGTTTTGTTTGTAGTTATAAGATCCACTGAACTGGGATGCTTCCAATCGCATTCTTGGTGTCTTTGGAAAGCTCTCAATAAGAAGGGTTGCATGGGCTCGGTTCATGATGTTTGGATTTGTGGTGCAAAAGTTCTTGAATATTGAATGATTTTTTCACTGAAAATAAAATCAAATTGTAGCTGAAAATTTTGGAGGAATTGGAATGTGCCTTTGATGTTGTTGGAAAGATCTTGTTGAGCAGGATTTAATGGAATTTATTTGGTAAGATTTGGATTTAGAATGTGGGAAATATTTTTTTTAAGTGATTTCTACCACTTAAAATTTAAATAAATCCCAAAAACCCAAGTTTTGGAAGGAAAAATCAGTTGAGGACATGATAACACTTGGGCCAATGGCACAAGCCACACTAGTATTCATTATAGGCCACCCACATACCAAATGGGGGTGCTACATCTATAACACCAAGTAGTGGAACTATCATAGTAACATGGACAATGTATAGACAATTAACTCGCACGAATGTTTTCCATACTAGGTTGGAAACAATGGAATAGTCACTTTGGCAAACATGGCAACAAATTTCATCCACAAGGGCATGGTTAATGCACTATGAGATGAACAAAACATTATCATAATGAAAATTTTGACCAATCCCACATAAAGGCGTTGAACTTGGTGACATTTTTGTGATTAAAAAATGAGATGAATCAAAAACTTGATTTTCAAGACTCAATTTTGACAATGCCATTTTTGATGCAAGTAGGGCATTTTTTGACATGGAATGTTGTGTACAATTAAAAAACACTAACACTAAACTTAAAAATCAAATCTTTAATCTTTAACATTAATTTTAAAAATCTAACTTTAACTTTAAAACTTTCATCCTAAAAACTCTATCCAAATCCTAAAAATAAAGCCGCAAAACTTTAACATACACCTTAAAAATTAGAACCTAACTATAATCCTAAAACATTCAACCTAAAATGTTTATCCAAATCCAAAAATCAAAGTCCCAAATTCCTAACCCGATAAATAAAATTACAAAACCTTAGTCCTAAGCTCAAAATGAAATATTAACCTCAAAATCAAACTTTTAAAACCCTGACCTAACTTTTAAAAATTAAACCCTAAACCTTAACCACAAAAATAAACCTTCTAAAATTTTAAGCCTAAAAATCAAATCTTAAATCTTAACAAAAAGGTTCACTTTAGGCCTAACATGGAAAATAATTATAAGCATTCCTTGAACTCTATCAAAGTGAAGTTGGTAAGGTTTTTCATTAATGTTAGGGTGGCCCACATCGTGGCCAACACATCCCAAACCATTATAACCATATCAATAAATTGTAAAGCCCTCTCCTCCAATTTGTGGGCATAAATGTTTTTTTTGAAATTGCAAACAACAAAGACATTATAGTTTTTTGGTTGATATCATCAAACAATAACTTTTCATCACTTAATAAATACTCCAATCATTACTATTAAGGGGGGGGGAAAAACCATTGTTGGAGCTTGAAAAACATTTTGTGTGTTCAAGTGAGAATGAAAAGAGAAAGTGCTTAAAAGGAGCTTTAGCATTATATAGTTCCCATGAACCTTTATGTGTAGGCTTTAGATTCTTTGTTCTTACATAACTTACATCTAAATTTACACCTTTGGAGCTAATTTTTAATTTATCCACCCTACTTACATTATAACACAAACCCCAAAACATGTCTTTTAATAACAAATTCATCTTAACATTCTTCTTAACCATGATCTTAAAATTTTACCCTAAACCTTATTGTGTAGGGAAAAAAAATTCAATGAAAAGTTATTTGTTACATATTCATGAAGTTTTATGTCCCTTTTACCAAACTAATGAATCTTGATTCTAATTTGCATTAACACAATGTTGACAAGTCATGTAACCAACTATTAAACACGATGTTGCACACTACATATTGTCAACTTATGCATTAATTCTTTCACCAAATCTTCAATTTTTCAATATGTAAACTCCAAGTTTATTTTGATTTCACCACCACTAACCTTTTTTCATACATCATTTTCTTATATATTTTATTATGATATTTTACCACAAAATCAAACACCCTTTAAATACTAGGTAACAAAAAATTAACAAGCAACTTCCAAAATCATCATCCAAAATATGTTTTCATTGTTATCCATTGACTCACCATGTGATTTATTAAATGTGAGTTACCCAACTTTAAATTGTCAATTGAATGAGGATTAACAATTTATTTGTTAATAATACAAATTGTTAATCCTCATTCAATGATTCAACTTCATAAAATGAGTTATACCAAAATTATATATATTAAACTTCTAAAACTTGAATCATCTTTTGAAGTAAATTATGCTCAAGTTCTAGAAGATGATTCATTCCATAATCCAATTATGTTTTTTTTTTAAAAATCACACAAATTTACATGGTTAAATTTATCATTCAAAAGTCCATTAGAACTACCCCCACACAAAAACAAAAAACTTAAATGATTCCACAACATCAATAACACATATGAATCATCACAACACATTAAAACTACTTGAGGTGAAGACAAATCATCAATGGTGTGGAACAAATAACAACAATTGATATCAATTAAGGACTAATAATATAATACCACAATATAGCATCTTGTTTTCATTCATGCCAAAAGTAGTCTCAATTGCCACACCACTTTCATGCTCATATTTCAACATCATATGTCTTATCAATAAGATTGAACGCTTAAAATGGATGTTCATAATTTCCCTTCTACCATCACGTTTCTCTTGGTGGCAAAAGAACAAATTTGGGTTTTTGCATACCCACAATTCAATTTTTTTTAAAAATAATCATTATCACGTGTCTTATATGTTTCTTTCATCAATTTCTTAACAATGTTCTGAGTGTTTTGCTCAAAAAAAACACATATCGTGATAGTTGCTTACCAAACTCAATTAGTATTTGATGTTTCTCTTTTGTTTTTGTCATAACTTGCAAGACTAATAGAAGGATCTTTGGGCTTGCAAAAAAATTCTTCAAATTTTATGAGTATTTTTTGTTACATTTTTCTTCTTTTATTTTCTTTCAATTCTCGAAATTGGTATTCAACCCAATATGGATTGGAAATCATTTCTAACTCATGCTTGAAATTTTTATTTTTAAAGAAATAAATCTCTCTTGCATTTCTACTTCCATAACAACAATTTTATCTTGCATTTGTTCTAACTACAATCATAAATGTACATCTATTAAACAAAAGTTGAACATATTACTTAAAATTGGATGGTTAATTTTTTAAAAATATACCTTAAATGAATCTAAACACAATTTGATATAAATTTAAACTTTAAATTTGGAAAGAAAGTGAAATGTAAAATAGATAAAAACTAAAGAAAGGTCTTCACCAACATTTTATTTTTTTGATCTATTTCCAAGCCTCCTTTAATGTGTTGGTATGAGTTCCTAAATGCCATCACACCTTTTGCAATGCTTTAAAATATGGAGAACGATTAACCAACATGATGACATCATCAAAAGTTTAACTAGATTTAATAGAAAGTAAAAATATCAACACATTCTTAATGTTTTTTTCATACCTTCAATAAATATCAATTCATTTACTTCTCTAGGGCTTTCTAAGCTAACCAAATTAATGAGTTGTACCATTGACAAAAGTTTTTCTTACATGCCACTTGTTACTTTGAACATAATATATGAGCAACTATAACAAAATCAAATAATCACACATCATTATAATAGAAGACTAATGAAGTTCCAAAGTTAAAAATGTGCTTGTAAGCACCATGTGTAATCATTTTTAGTCCTAATGCATGTTAAAACTTAAGGTCAAACTTTGAAACATTTTTTCACTCAAATTGACGGCATGCAAACAAAACATCAAACTTTCAAATCTCACACAAATTCTTTAAATAAGTATTTTCAACTCAATTGAACAATTTTTATTTATTTATTTATTTTTGGTGTTCAATGTTGTTGTACTTGTCACGTAACCTTGCTCCTTTTATTAAAAAAGCATTTAAATCATTCATGTTTGTTGCAGTATGCATTTTGGGGTTTGAACCCTTGATACCAAGAGGGAAAATCCTTTCTTTCTTACTAAACTTTGTCAATAAGTATAAAATCTTTGCCATGTGAAGTTGTCAAAGAAATTTAAAACAATCTTAGTCGTGTTTTATAAATGATTATGATAATAATCAACAAAAGCAACTTATAAAATTCTCACAAAAGATCATCTCATATATCTAAAAGTATACATAACAATTTGAAATGTTACCAAATAAGCAATCGTGGATGAGAAAATTCTCCTCAAAATATGAAAAATGTGAGGCAGACCTCACTCATCAACATAATCTCAAACATCTTGAAAATGAATCCAATCTTTCATGTCTCCTTTGACACATTAGCTCCAATTAACTATGATTTCTTAGACCTATGCTGCAAAAGAAAACCCAATAAAAACAATACATATAATATATGTACAAGACGGCTCATGTAAACGAATCTAAATTAAAACCTTGAATTTGAAACCATGTCCAAACAAATATGAATTACAAATGATAACATAATCGACAATAGTTGAATGTCCAATAATAGACAACATTCGACACCAATGATCACAAACTAAATTGCCCTTCCTCCTCTTCCAAATAGGATGGGCATGTATGCTTCCTACATTTTTCTTTACTATACATGACCAAAAAATGCAACATTAATGGAAGACATGCTGGCTATTATGGCAACACCAATGTTCATTACATATACTTGTTAACAAAACACTAAATATATATATATTTTTTGGTACAAGTGCATCACCAATTCATGGGTTTCCTTAATTTAGAATCATAGCCAATTAATCATATACAGTTTTTTTTCCTTCTTGGACAGGCTTTAGATAGCCCTGCAAACAAATATCAACTTGACTAGTACCGGTCACTAGCAAAACACAACAATGATTGTGCTTGATAAGGTGAAAGCAATGCAGCATTCAGCAAAACATGTCATCTGATCAAATTTCAGAAATTGTTCTTGTCATATCTATATTCCATTGCCAACCTGACCTTCATTTTCTTCATTTCACATCTCCAAGAAGCAAGCAAAGCAAAAACATTATCAAACTTTCTTTCAGTTTGAACTATGTACCTGAGCATTGATAGACTGATGTCAGTCAGTCAGTCAGTGGAAGAGCAAACGTTCAACATTGGCCTGTGCTTCCAATAAGCATCTTGTCTTGACAACACTCGGCACCTTCACACCATGTCTGAACTCCTCTTGCACACAGTCAAAGCATGTGGAGGGTTTGTAGCCACAAGCAAATGCTAGAATATCATCTCTCATCATATCAAATTGATACAAGATGCCATCACCAGCAAGACCTGTAATCCTGATTCTGGCATTTAAATTGTCTATTTATATTTCAACTGAAATTTATTTTTCTTCAATCCTGTATCTTCACTAATGAACATCACATTTGCAGAAGTGGCAGAGAGAATCGAATTAACAAGGCAACCAAATATGGTGGAATGCCAAACTCTGATCATTCATCACCACCATCTGGATTAAGTTCCTGCCTGACCTGCACTCCATGGCCACCAATTGCTGCTTCAAAACAAGAGAAGCCCTGGCCTTCCAGGTCGACTTTCACCACTTCCACATAAGTGGATGACATTTCTAAAGACCTTGTCAAGGAGAAGATGGGGATCAAATTCAAATAATAAAAGAGAATCACACACAAATAATACAAAACAGATAGAGTGCACAGTGGTGTGAACAACCAGCAACAGTTTCTCACATGTCCAGTGACCATTAACAGACTTTAAAACCACCATAACCTTCCCACCAAATTTGTCAGTTCTCAGCAGTGGGTATACACCAATGATATACTGAGTTCCTGTCAGAAAACTGAAAGTAAGCAGAGGCCTCTGCCATGATGCTGGCTGCCCCAACAAACATAAAAGCAAATGGAAAAACACAAACAAAGAACATGAAGGGAGAGGGAAAAGACAATAGTGAAAATAAGGAAGAAGAAAAGAAAAGAGAGTTCAAGACTGAAAGATATATGATAAGACTTGGAGATTAAAATGCACTTTACAAATCTCTTCACTTGAAATTGGAATCAAGAAGAAAGGGAAATAATCATTATCAAGATTCTTAAGGCTGAGGCTCCAAACAGAAATTGTTCTTGGCTAAGTACGCCACTGGTTCCTTTTGATAGAAGCTTCAAACAGTAACCTTGTTCCTCAGGACAATGATTAGACTTACCATTTGAGGTATGAAGAGCCCAGGGGACTAAAGCCTGAAGAACCTGTACTTCATAAACACTAGAATCAACATAAGGGACACAAATCATGTTTGGCTGAGAACATTAATGAAAACATTAATGTACAAAATTTGAGTTTTGGGTTACTGTTTAATCCCAGAAGTTGCAAGAGGTGAGAATATAAGTACAGGAAAGATCAGGATGATTTAGGATATATGCCCCTCAATTGAGTCATTATCCACATAAGTGAAGTCAGAGAAAAGGAAAATCGGGAACCAGCAAATCCTCTTCAACCCATATGGCCAATGATAAACCAGAAAGGAAAACCTACCAACAATTGGACTTGGTCAGCAAATAGGTGAGAAGGGATTTCAGGAAAAGAAAAGAATCCACACATCTGAATGGGTATCATTAAGAAGGATACGTTTTGGCAAAAGGGTTAACACACAACCACCTCCACCTGCTCCTGTCAGCTTAGACTGCAGTTTAAATGCAGCCGTGATCTGGCAAATTGCTTCAATTGAAACATGACTGACTCCAATGCACTGCAACAAGCCCTGGTTCATCTCCACTAGCTCTTCAAGCTTGGCTTCCTCTTTTGTTCTCACAACACTTGCAATATCACTTTTTGGGAGGCATTCATCAGGAAGTTGCTGCCAGCTTCTAGCTTCATCCTTGTGCTCATGTTCATCATCTGAGTCCAGCTCTGGATTTGATGATGACAGCAAAATTGAGACAACTTCTTCAGCAATTCCATCAATGGCTTTAAATATTGCAGCCATTGCTGCTGGATGTCTGAGAGCACGCTCACCAACACCAGCCACCAAAGCTTTTGTATTTCGTCCCACATTTGTATTTGTGAGAAGCATCCGGAGGGGCATTGGGGAATGCAAGCGCATCAGCTCACCTTGCTTAAACCTCACCACATATCCTGGGAAAGTACAGCACCAGTTTATGACATTGCTCATGCAAAAGACCAAAGGATAAAGAAAAAGTGGCTATGCAAAGTTGCCTGTAACAAGAATCTTACCATAGGAGCTTACAGTGTTATCAATGCCAGATGGGCGCCCATGAATAATGCGTTCACCCTCAAATGCCCACTTGTTTACAAGCTCCAAATTTTTCTCATCAACATCATGCCAGTTTCCTGTGTCTGCAAGTTTTTGGCTCCCTTGATCTTTGGGTGTTGTAATTGCTTGTGTTGGAGAATCAAACGTGGCTGCCAAGTCCAGCAAAGCAGCTGCCAGACAAACGCAGTAAGCTGCTGAGGAGCCTAGACCCGCACCCACTGGAAGATCGGAGGTCACCCTCACAGTAATTGGCTGCAAACTGCCGTGTGAGCCCTGTTAGCACATCCCCACCCTTTCAGCTAGGCACAGCAATGAGAAGCATTGCTTTTCACTATCTGCATCCATATGTAAACATGAAGAGAGTATGCAAAACTTGGAAGAGAGGTTTTTTTGTTGTTTTTACCCGAGGATTGATGTATACAGAAACAAGAACGTTGTCACTGCAGCTACAGTGCCCTTTGGTGCACCCCATGACAACTGCTTCACAACAAAAGATCCTAGCCGTGTCATGTCTGAGTCTGAGCATTCCTTCACAACCAAAGGATTTGGATACTGCAGGCTTGGTGGATCCAAAATCTCTTCAATCATCTTGAGGGACCAGCTGACATGAACATTCAACTGTGGAAGCTCGAGAACCAGAAATTCTTCTGTGCCTGCAACAAAACTTCACATCCGGTGCCACTGTCAAGAGAAAAAAACTCTGAACTTCACCTTATCTGTAGCATAGGCAGACTGCACAGCAATGCTGCTTGGAAATCCTGCATCTTTTGGGGTAGTGAGATCAGTTAGAGGGACTGGAGCTCCTCACTTGTTGGAGACTGTCACTTATTGACTATTCCAACTTTTGGCACAGATTCGGCCACAGGATCAGGCAATTTCATCAACAGAATGTTGCCTGAGCAGAAAGGACCCCAAGCTTCTTGTAACCAGTAACCAGAACGCTCGAGACAGAGATACTGGCGGGGAGAAGTACGGATGCCGGCACAAGAAATTGTGCATACCTCTACACGGCTAAGTCCACCGAGAAAAAGAGAAAGAAAAAAACCATCCGGTGCATTACTGCCCCTAACAAGATGCCGGAAATTGTTTTTAAGATAACATGGCAGATCAAGAGTGCACCCACTAAATCTTCGGAAGAGAGCAGAAAATGCCTCAACAACAGACAGAAAGAAAAAAAACAAAATGCACTCCCTGAATACCAAGAAACCGTCTCCTTTAGTTCATCGTTCCACATCGCCGACTTCCCGATCTTTTCACGAAGACCTTAACATACGCCGAAAAGAGAAGAAGCACACGACAACACACAATGTGTGCAGCAGAAGCAGCAGCAACAGCAGCCAACGGCAAGAAGAAGACAAGACAGAGGCCTACACCTAGAGACAGAGAGCTTCACCTGGCGACAGAGGACGATGACGGATCCGGGCTGTGCTATAAAGTCCAAGCGCCGCTGCCACAGCCGCACTACCGTGCACAACGGCATGCTCCCCGCTCAATATCACCTTCCCCGGCGCTCTAGCCTCCACCACCAGTTCGGCTCCCTCTTCCATCTTCCAATCCCCCGCTCCTCCCGAGTCCTCTACAACTTCCATCTTCCAAACCGCAAGCAGAAAAAAGGAGGGAAAAAAAAGGAGAAAAAAAAAGGCTACAAAGAAGCCAAAGAGATCTCCGTCGAGAGCGTCGAGAGCGCCGTCTCTCCTCTCGCTCTCGGTCGCTCTCTCGCTCGCTGCCGCGGGAGGAAACCCGTGCAACGCAAACCGCGCACCTGCAAGAAAGCAACATTTCGAGTAGGTACCCACCCTTTGTGCCCTCCGACTTTGGCGAGAACGAGGAAGACAGAGGAAAGATTATGAACTCACAATAGCGGCCTGATGGATGTCTTCATCCACGAAACCATTATCAGCAGTTCATAATCTGGCTTTGTTGGCGACTGACTCTGCACGCGGCGACCTGACCAACAACAGACAGTACTGGAATCAAAAAACAACCCCACCCGCTGCCTAAAGAAAAGTATGAAATAATATAATTAATTATAATTATAATTATTCCAATTATAATTATAATAATAACTATACTATGAACATTAACAATTTATTTATTTATTTATTTATCTTATTATAATTATTCTGGTAACAGTAAACAATAAGGTAACGAGCAGGTCATTGGATAATGGCTCTGCTTGTGTACACAGTTTTTTTTTTTTTTTTTTTTTTTTTTTTTTTTTTTTTTTTTTTTTCTCAATTTTGTGATGTTGCTCAAGTGGTTGATAGTCCATAAGTATATGTAGCCGAATTTGGCGATACTCAAAATATGAAAGTATAAAATCTTAAGCTCCCTATCTCATTAGGCAATTATGGTGATTTTGAGCCCTGTATGCCAAGGTCAAACCAACAACAGTTAAAATAAAATAAGAAACTTTCCACAAAGCCTAAAGTAAAAAAACCCCAGGCAGCTTAGCTTTACCAGAATAAGGGCCCGGACAAGGGGAAGCCGCACACAGGCCCAAATCTGTTAAAGCCCCGCTGCTCAGAGCTTCACCCGGCATAAAGACATACTCCAATCAATTTTTTCCCTTTTGTTCCGGTGATACTCAAAGGAGACCAAAAAAAAAAATCCAATAAAAACCGATGGCCAGAACCATCAAAGGGTTACTCAACCGATGGCCGGAACCATCAAAGGATTACTCATTAAAAGTATCACGTAAAAAAAAAAAATTGTAAAGGGAGGGCGGGTATTTTGAAATTGAAATATGGATAGGAGCAAAGGCTTTGGGGGTTGGGGTTGGGTGGGGTATCAAATGAACTTCCGAGTCAAATTGTGGGTCCAAATGCACTTTGCACCGTTCCGTAGTCTAGGCCCCTGACACCCAGAGCCAATAAAATAATAATAATAATAATAATTGAAAAGGGTCCAAAAAAGTGCAAGATTTGGTGGGGGAAGAAGGCAGATGACTTTTCTTCTCCTTTGGTCTTCCAATTTATTTTTTTTAATATTAAAATATATTTAAAATATATTAAAATACAAAAAAATTATGGCATTAGATTTAAATATTACTACGTCATTTAATGGCAAAAAGTCATCGGATTCACCGTTTTTTTTTTTTTAATTTTTTTTTTATTTTAAAATAAAAATTTCTGGAGTGGTTTTTTCCATATAGAACTGAGAATTTCACCATTGCTGATGAGGCAAAGGGACTAGATGAGTCTCTTGGGGGTCTTTTGTTGTTGGCCTTGGATACCTATACTAAGGCAAGGATACCTATTGTGTTAAGATTCATTATAGAGTATAGTAGCTTAAGGGATTTTTATTGGCCCCTAGGTAATAATAATAATAATAATAATAATAGGTCTATTTTTTATTATATGAGGATTTTTGAAACATGATATTTTTTCGCTTGTGTTGAAACTTGAGATTAAGTATAATAGAGTTATAATAATATCTTGAAGGATTTTGGTTTCTTTTTAGAGGATTTTTTTTTGGGAAGATTAGGTATATTTTTTCTATGGTGAAATATATTTGAGTTTCCATAATTCTTCTTTTGCCTTAAGATGCTTACTTTTTAATGTAAATGGCAAGGCCACCGTGTGACACACCCCCCTTGTTTAATTGGATTTTGAAAAAATTGGATGCTTGGTGGCAATTTTTTTCTTTAAAAAAAATAATTGTGAATGTGACTATTTGTGACATCCTTTTTTTGTGGGAAAAAACACATCTAAAACTGAAAAAGACAATTTTCCAAGTCTTTTCTCCTTCTTCTTCTTTTTTTTTTTTTTGCAAAATAGCAAAATTTGCCACAAAAAAGGTCAGATTTTTGTGCCTAGCTTGGTTTGGCATCAAGGTGCCTAAATAATTAAAAATTTTGGGACACTTATGTTTGGCAGTCAAAATAATATTATTTTACAATTCAACATTTTACTAAATTATGAATTTAGCACATTTAAGAGTTTTGTTCAAATTTTCAGCAATTCCAAAAAATTAATTAATTAATGCCTAACTAGGTTAAGTACTACAGTAGTGTTTTTTTTTTTCCTTTTCTTATTGCCGACTTTATAGAACTGAACTCGACAATATATAGGCCTCTTTCTTTTTATTCCATTTTTTTTTTTCCAGTGTGGGGTTGGATGTGGAATTTGCACCCCAAAAAACAACCATCAAATAGTAAAGTTCTATTTTTTAAAATTACAATTAACTATTTTTAAAATTATAATTATGTTAAATGGCAACCTTAATGCAATTTTTCTGATCTATCATTTCTGAATGAGTATCAATCTAAATATTTTTTTCCTTTTTCATGTGCTACTTAGGAAACCGTTGTCTTTATTGGTCTAGAGTCTAGACAAAGAGAATAAAATAGATAGATAAAGATATTTGAGCTACGGTTGTGCAAATTTGGTCATGGGGTTCGCAATGAACTTATTATGCATTTTTTGGATGTGAGTTTTGCACTAACTTTACTTGCAAAAGTGCTAAACTTTGTGTGCAAAGGAGAAGAAGACCATTTCAAACATATTGTTGGGTTGAGTAAACAACAGTTGGTGTAGTGTCCTTCATGATCCTAAGAAGAAAGTCCAAACTCTTCTTAATCACAAAGTTGAAATGTGGACGTCAAGTGCTGGCATGTTCCACCAAAATGTGTGAAACTATTAGCTTTGAACTTGGGAACAAGGTAAATTAAATTGTTAGAGCATCTCCAATGGTGCTCAATATGTGATCCTGCACATTAAAATCGGATGAAGAAAATCCAACGTTTGCTGGTTTGGCTCAGGAAAGTGGTTTCAGCTCAGCATTCTTCCGCAGGTTGCGTGCCTAGTGAAAGGCGCAGTATCGCTGTGCACCAGCAGAAAAGAGTGTAATATATATGATCTAACTACTACTCAATGTTTCTGATTGGCACATCATAATGATTGGTCCAGGTGGTTTGCTATTAGTAGTCCCACCTATTTGCCGTACCTGTTTCAATTTTATGGGTGCGGTTGCAAAGGAGGACATAACTAAACTTGGGTGTGAAAAATATTTTCGCAGGGTCACATACTGAGCACCGCTGGAGATGCTCTTACAGTTGATAATATAATCAACTTGTTAGCATGTTCCAAACTCTAATGAAACTTGAAGATGCTCAAACATCTAAACCTACGTATTAAGGAAGGCAATGTTTCTTTTGTTTGTTTGGTATGTTGAGATCTCCCATACCATGGTGCCCCCACTGTGCACTTGATACCATCAGAAAGCCCTAGACAAGTAGGTGTGCATGGAGTGGTTTCACTAGTGTTGTGTGAGTATAATTTTTTACATGTATATATTCACTAGGTACAAATAGGGTTTATTATTTATATTAACTTTTTTTAATCAATATATTCACATGGTCCAAATATTCAAGGATATGCAAATTTGAAATTTTATGTCTTATTTATACCCATGATATATGCAACAATCCCATTGGGTTTGGTCTTTGAAAACCATTTCAATACATTCAAAATTCAAAAAAAAAAATCATTTTAAATTAAATAAATAATACCTTTTTTTACCCCAAATGGAGGTAGATGATTTTGGGGTTACCTAGACCCTACCCATCTACTAGCAACCATAATTTTTTCAAACCCAAACTCTATCATGAGGGGAAAAAATTAGTGATAATATACATTTATCTAATGGGTAAACTAATTTTTCAAAATGTATACCCTTACCCAAGGATAGATCAAAAAATGTATACCCACACAACATTGATTTTAAACCTATAGTGCAAGAATGATTGAATATTGAACAATTTTGTCAAATAAAATTCAAAAACATAAAGCTTCAAGTTTGTAGGAAAATTATATCAAATTCTTGGTAACACTGGAAAGCTCTTGATGAATGGGATTCTTACAAGTTATGTCATAATTTTTAGAATTAAAGTAGGGGAGATATTGAATTTTGATTTTTTTTCCATTGAAAATGAATTTTAAATTTTAAATAGGTTTTTCAGAATTGACTTATCATTAGGGTCATGTTTACACTTGGATCAATTACATAATCATGTTCACACTTGAACCAACAACGCAAGCGGCATTAGTTATTATTGAATCATCATGTGATTTCCTTTGAAAATGTTCTTGTACATAAATCATTATGAATAGTTTTTCCATTTTTAGGCCTTGCCCCTAAGGCAAGGGGATGGAGTTCCAAGGGATTATTTCATTCAACATGTGTTGAACAACATTGTTGAGGCTATAGTGTTTTTCCTTGTGTATCTGCAAAGTGTTCATGTGGTGTTGTTTTTAATTGGTTTCACTAGTGATTAATGTGCAAATAAGCATGTAAACTTGTTTTGAGTGAAGTTGTTGGTGATTAATGTTTGAATATATTTGATTGGTTCCTAGTGTTTTGTTGTTGTAGTTGGGTTTGTGTGACAATTTCTTGCTATAAAGAAAATGAAGGAAGGGAAGGGGACATGTTGGTGTGTGTTTGGGAGCTTGAAGCACATTGTTGGGTTTCTTGTGTAAAATACAAAGGAGCATGGTGGCCTAGGTTGTTTGAAGTAAGGTACATTTTTTTTATCTTGTTTGCATTCTGTATTTTTTGTGTCTCAATTTTTTGCTTAAAATTGTAGAAGATGGCAAAATTTCATGGACAAAATAAAAAAGGAGATTGGTTGGATGGCCATGTTTAAGGTATTTTTGGGCTTGTTTGTGCTTTGTATTTGTTGTGTTTTGTTTAGTTCATTTAAAACATTGCAAAAATTGCAATTTTCAATGGCATTTTTTGGGGTGCAAGGTTGGGTTTATGTCATGTGACTTCTTTAGTTTGAAGTTTGCAAGTGCATGTGGTTTTTTTTCTTGGGCATGGACACATAGTTTACATTGTGTATGTGTTTTTTAATTTTTGTTTGCAAGATCACAAAGAAGTTTAATTGGCCTTGGTGTTTGATGTAAGGTACTTCCCATGCTTATTTCAAGTTTTTGTTTTTTGTGTTCGTTCTTTATGCCAAGTGTTGTGGAAGATTGGAAATCTTGATGACTTATTTGCTTTTGCAAGTTGGCACTTCTGTTATGTGGATTCTTTACATGCAAGTGTGTGTGGGTTGCTAAGCTTGTTTGTGATCTTTGCTTTGTTGGAAGGTAAACCATAGATTAATTGCTTTCAAAGACCTCTTGATAAGTGTAAAATTATCAATAGTGAGTAAGATCTATTTCCTTCTTTAATTTAAGAAATGGAGACACTAATTTATCTAACGTTCTAAAAGATGGACTAATGGCAAGGTGGTTGCCACTGACATAGGATAGGGGTAAAATTTGAAAATTGTTGAAGTCACTTGCAAAAAATCACTAGTTTTAGTGGATTTTTCCTTGCCAAAGGTCACACTTACATGCGTGTTATTCGTTTTCAAGGCATTCACAAGTTTATATGCCCAACTTATTTGCCAAATGTCACACTTATGATGTGATGTTTTCTTGGTTTATATGTCCAAGATTGTAAAGGAGCTTACCATGGGTTAGGGTGCTTAAGGTAAATTACATGCCAAGTTTATTTGTTTTCTTTGTATATTGTGTGTCATTTGGGTTTTTTAACGCATTGTATAAATGCTACCAACATGATTGTTTAACCCATGTCTCAAATTGATGTCTAAACCAAAACACACTAGTAGAAACCAACGATATTACCTTATAAAAGGATAGTGAATCTTTTTTTAATCATTTTTATTTTTTCATATAAAAGAATTTTTGAATGAAATATTTTGTAACTTGTCATTAAAAATACATGTAGTTGCCCCAAATTATCTTATGTTTTGTGTTGGTTAAATAAATAGTAAATTTTGCTAAAATTTCCATTTCATTTTGATAAATTAATATAATTTCAAATCATACCCAAATATGTTAATTATTTTAGGTTTTAGTTTCTTGTATCATAAGCTACACCTTTTTATTGTATGTCATTTACATTACACCCCATTTACATGTGGTAAAAGATTTTTGAAATTTTGAGATTTTGAAATATATATTTTGAATTACCAAAATTTTAAAATTCCATAACTTTCAAATTATGAATGTTTGTTGAATGTGGGTAGTAGTTTATTATCATCTCAATTTTTATTACCATAAACAAAAAATAAATAAATAATTCTTTTACTTTAATCTTTTGCAAAATTGACTACTTTTGACGTAATTCTTGTTCAAGTTGAAAAGTCCTTTATTAAAACCAAAAGTTGAAATTTAATTTAATGAATTCTTATTTTTAATTCTTCAACATTAACATTAGTCAGTTAGCACAACTTCGAATGACTACAATAATTTTTAAATGTAAAAAATAATTTAATTTAATTTAAAAAAACATATCTCCTTTAATTTGAAATTTGTAAAAAAAATTAAATTGGCTCCTATTAATGTGTTTCAACTCATTTTTCCCCCAAAAAAAAATTGTTAACATGAAGGATAAGGTTGGCCAAAAATTTAATAAGAGAGTCTTTACTCTAATCTTTTAGAAATTTGACTACTTTTAATGCAATTCTTGTTCAAGTTGAAAAGTCTTTTATTAAAACCAAAAGTTGAAATTTAGTGTAATGATTTTTTATTTTTTATTCTTCAACACTAACATTAGTCATTTAACACAACTAGTAATGATTACTATAATTTTAAATTTTCAAAAAAAAAATCTAATATAATTTTAAATTTGGTAAAACTTTTAAGTTGGCTCCTATTAATGCATTTCGGTTGATTTTTCCCGAAAAAAAATATTTGTTCACATGAGGGATAAGGTTGGCCATGATGCATGTTTAATGTTTTTTACTAAAAATTGCAAAATTTAATTTTTTTTTCCTTGCAAAAGGTTTTACTTAAGATGTGTGATTTGTTTGTTTTTGAGGTTGTAAATTTTGTGGCATTTTCCTTGCATTGGGTTGCATTCTAGTCACATTTACTTTGTGTGACTTTGTGTGAACAAGATCACAAAAAAACATAATGCAAGCTAAGGTGGTTGAAGTAAGCTACTTGAGATTTTTTTTTTTTCAATGTTATTGTGTCTCATTCTTTGTTTGCAAAATGTTGCACTTATGTTGGTTTCATTTTTTTTGCTAAGCATTGCAAAATATTGCAAGTTTTCATGGGTTTTTTTTTTGTCAATAGGTGTTGTTATGTTGTGTGGTTATTTTCCCTTATGCAGGCAAGGTCAAACAACAACTTGGTGGGTTTCAGGCACACTTCAAGTGAGGTACTTCTTTTTAATTTCCAATGTTTTTTTTGTGTAGTTTTTTTGTCAAGTGTTGCAAAAAAATACAAGTTTTCATGGTTTTCTTTTCAAATAGCTAAGGTGACACTTATGTTTTGTGGAATTTTTACTTTGAAGATCATGTTTTTGCGAGTTTTTTCCTTGGGCAAGGTTGCACTTACATTTTCATATCCATTAATAAACGCAAAATGTAAAGGTGTTAGATTTAATGGAATTCCAATTCAATTTATTATAATTTCATAAGATTTATTATGCAACCTTGTATGCATGATTATTGTGTAAAATTATATGGTATAGTTAATGATGTAGTTAAATTAATAACATTTAATTTTGACAATACTAGGATTGCACAATAAAATATAATTGTTGTGATATAATTGGTCAAATTATATTTTAACAAGTTGTGACCTAAACCTAATTTAGAGTAGGTTGTACTTGAAAGCAAGTGTAGTTACATGCATTGTTAAATTTTTATGGTAAACTTAGGTGTGGTTGCTTATAGTTTTAACTAGTTATTTAATTTTGGAGTTTTAGTATATTTGTACATTTTAAAAGCTGAATTTTCTTTAATTATTAAATTATTATTTTAATGAATTTTAGAATAACCCTAATTTAGACCAAAGTAAAACCTAATGCAAATGTAGGTTAGCTAGTAGTAACTAATTATCTTTAGTAGGTTACTATTAATTGTTGAATTACTATATATGTTTGGTGTTCTCATTGTATCAACATTTGATTTTTGCTTTGCCACAACCTTTGTAGTTTTGTAGATTGTGATATATGTTTCAACTTGGAGTTCTATTCAATCTTTTCGAATTAAAAAAAAAAGTCTGGCAAAGTTTCTAGTAGCATTTAAAATTTTCATTTTGTGGTTTTTGCTTTCGTTCAATCTTTTGTTGTGTTATTATGAGTTGTTTGAGTCTTCTATTGTGTTTTTTTAAGCTCTACCAAAAAATCTTGAATCAATTGTCATTGTAGTTTACTAATGTTCACCTTTATGGTTGTTGAAATGGCAAATACAAATTTTTAAATGACCTATTGGTCATGTTTAAATTTTAGACATCAACAAACATAGGGACATCATTTAATAGGTACTAAAGACATATTCAAAGTTCCCAATTTAATTAGTTGTTAAAAGGCTATATAGTTTTCTTCCAAAAAAAGAAAATTTTCTCTAATATATTTTATTTCAAAAAGAACAATAACAAAATTTCAGCATTAAACCTCCATTTTACTAATTAACCATTTGACTAGTGAAATTTTGGAGAAAAAAAAATCATCTTTGCAACTAAATTTTTAATCGTATAGACAAAAATGATTATGGTAGAACTAGAGTTGTGTTGGACACATTTTTTTTAACATGTAGTTGTTTCGAACATCCACAAATGTGAATGTGTAACCCTAAATGAGGTCACATCAACTTCTGGGTGTCACGGATCAGGGAAATGGACGGTTGGTTAGTTGAGCCATTTGTTTTCGTGACGGCTACTTTTACTGTACTCTTGAATGGGAAGCTTGGTTGATTTGGGAGAGGAGTGAGGTATTGGGTGGTTTGCATGGCGGCTGCAATGAATGGGTAAGGAGCTTGTGTGGCGGCTCCGAATGACGGCTAAGGTCGGCGATGCCATCATGGAGAATGGCGGGCTGATTATGGAGGATGGCTGAAGCTTCCAGAGAAAGCTTACGATGGTGAAGGAGGGGGAGGGAAGAACAGGGTTCGGGGGAAGGCGAGGGGATGGAGAAAAGAGGAAGGAGTTGTTGAGAGGGTGAGCTTAGCCAACTGAAGGTTTTTTTTTTCCCGCTGCGTCTGAGGTCGAGTGGGGCTCTTACTGCAGAGATAAACGAGAGGGATTGGAGAGAGCGAGGAGGGGACTCGGAGAATGATCCGACCATCTCCTTTAGTTTTTGTGAACTGTTGATAGCTAGAACTGCTCGCGCTGTCGAGGATGTACATGTTTTTCTGTGAATGAGAATCAAATTTTCCTTTTGAGATCGCATCTGTATGGAAGTGCATGATAGGGGTCGTGAGTTGTCGAATTGCTGTGTGGATGTGTTTGACAGTCTGTTGAGGAGTCAAGGAGGACAGTGAGAAGCTCTGAGTGTTGGGCATGGAAGGTTATTAACGGGTGTGAGCTCGATCTGCAGAACGTCGATGTAAGGGTCCGCATCAGTGGGTGTATGAGTCGTCTATTTTCACTGGACCCTTTCTTTTGGCTACAAATGTTTGTGTAAATTTACATTTGGCGAAGGGAAGATTATTTCACCTCATCATGGCAAGGGCTTTATTGTTGAAAGTAAATATATATATAATACTAATAGTTATTTATTTATTTATTTATTTATAAAATTTGGTCATGTCAATACCCACATTAATGAAATCATAAGTGTTATTTGATTGTATCTACTTGTGTAAGTCACAAGTACAAAATGTCATAAGAAAGAATTGAACCCTCATTTTCACAACTATAAACCAAATCCTTGTCCATCCAAACACAACTTCAATTCGTGATATATTATGTCGTTGCATAAAAATAAACATGTATATTTCAAGTCTTACACATTGTCACATAATTATTTAATATGCATTTAAATTTAATAACCAATAGAATATATATAATTTTTTACATAAATATTTTCAATTTATTATTAAAAATTTGATCAAATTTAATTTCTAAAAAATAGGGTTATAAAGTGTAATAACTTAAATTTTTTATTTGAAAATTTTCAATGTAATTTTTCTAATTACATACACCTCCTCATGTCACATGTTTTAATTTATAATTTTTCAATTTCTTGATTCCATTTATTTTCATTGACTAAACCCTCATGTAATAGTTATTGGAAACCAAAACTATATAGGGCAAGTGATTAAATTGGGGGCATATATAATTGGAAATTTTCAAAATTATAGATTCATGTTGTAATGTAATTTTTTCATTTATTAGTTTTTAAATTCTTTTTTAATTATAAATTTAATGGGAATACACAAAAAAATAATTTAATAGCCCAATGATGTTAAACATCCACATGGTGAACCAATTTTTTGTTATTGGCCCGTTATCTTATGAATATGACTCATGGAATGTTAAATGAAAATTGGATATCATAAGGAAATTAATTCATTTGTCGTAAGATCAACATCACAACTAGTAATGTTGTCACATAAGTTAATACCGTAATATCTAAGCAATTTTACTACATAAGTGCCCAATTATTAATTCATTTAAAATTTTGAACTTTGGCATGCGAGTTTTTAATTTTAGAGTTTTTGATATGTAAAGAATATACTTATTAAATGCACAAAAACTATCACGATTTTCTTGTTGTCTTTGCAGTTAACTTGTTCACAACTAATGCATTTGACTACACTGTAATAGGGTTCAATTTAAATTGCCATCAAATCTGAATTTCTAAATTTTTTGACAAACAAGATTAATGATTTTTCAAAATTTCAGTAAAATAAAAATATATTCAATTTATGCCAAACATGCCCATGTACTACAATAGTTGAAAACATGTTTCATAGCCATTGTTTTAGTTGTTGTAAATTACTAGTTATTTGTGAAAGTAAGTCATCTAACATTTTCAACATTTAATTTATTTTCAAAAAAAACTCACTCACACCATGTCATTACCCTAGTCTTTGATTTTTGATAAAGGCTTACAACTTCTAAGTCCCATTAAACTGTTTAATATAAGGGATAATCACCATTGGTTGGATTGTGTAATATTTCATTCGAAAGGTTTTTTCAAGGGTTACAAATTTTCTTTTCACAACTTCTTGATCAAAGTTCATAAAAGGAGTTATGATCTTGTAAATAAAAATACAAGGATTCACTATAACTTGAGAATTTCAAGATTCCTATTTGGGAGTCTTAAATACTTTTGTCACTTTGATGTAATCCATGTCATTATTTATAAAATCATATATATTAATTCATTACGTCCGTCTGTCAGTGTGTCTGTCTTTATCTTATTTTAACTTACTTTAAGTTACCCTGGGGGGGAGAGGAATAAAGATGTGATAAAGTGAGTTAGGAGCATTGGATCTGGAATCGGACAGGTGGAATGATGTTTTTCAGGGGTAAGTATAGTGTTGGGGTAAAAGTGGTGAGCTGGGAAGTTACACATGGGGTGGGATGGACCGTTGGGGGGGGGGGGGGGGGGGGGG
>Ga0209611_10005197_pt1 | contig 21971 bp, 18 predicted proteins | sample S1TSphgellanicum_3_FD_187693 | JGI IMG/M metagenome (GOLD analysis project Ga0209611, IMG submission 187693) | Host-associated microbial communities from peat moss isolated from Minnesota, USA - S1T2_Fc - Sphagnum magellanicum MG (SPAdes) (version 2) | ecosystem: Host-associated > Plants > Peat... | reverse complement strand
TTTTCAGTTTTACAAAGGAATTAAAATTATCAATTCTGATTTGCTACTGGGAGTTATTCTGAATCAAATTTGTAGCTACATTTTATCATCCTTAATCTGGTTTTTTTGCTAAGAAGTGTTATTTTAAATCTAATTCATAGCAACATGCTATCTTAGGGAATCGAACCCTGACGAGAAAAGGCCTAGCCCATTCCAACATAAAGTCTAGTCTCAAAAAAAACTCATTAGTCAATAATTATATAGAATGTAATGCAAAGAAAAATCCTTGTAAACCCAAAGGAAAAGGTTGGATGTACATTCCAAAGAACCATACATCATGGAAACAAAGGCCAATATCTTCACTTTGCTAATCAAAATACAACCAACTAGTTGTTGCTCCCTACAAACCATATTAAGATTCCAAATCAATTTAACATACCTCAATGCCCACATTACTATCTATTATCCAAAAATCCAAATGCTAGACAAGTATTACAAATAAAAGAAAGATAGATATTAGGAAGGATACAAATGAAAAAATAGCTTGCAAGTTGATAGTAGCTCAAGCATCAACCTTTTGCACCGTATCGAATTTTGTTGTCTTTCCAATTTTGAATAGCTACTCCAAAAGGAAAGTTCTACAAAATGAAGAACTTTTGGCTTAACATATGAATGACAAGTTCCAAATGCATGGTTAATTGATTTTGTAATTTTGTTTTCATGAAGTTCAACATAGAAAATCAACGTTCATTTTCAACAAAACCAATTATTTGCACAATAGCAAGTTCAGCCAACTTAACATACTTTAGGATTTTATTTTACAAAATTTGGGAAAAAGTAAAGGTTTTCCACAACTTAATGACTGGGTTGACATCAAATTGTTTTTGCATTGCCAACTTAGCATTGTTTGTCATGTTAAACATAAATCGAAATCTTTAAAAGTCAAAAGTAGTAGTTGAAAACAAGATAAGAACCCATATCTCATCAAGTCTTACATGTTTAGGTTGATAGAAGGTCGTTTTGATGATTGCTGAATGAACATTGAACCTTTTTTATGTTATGGTTACAACCAATATTGTGAGTAAAGAATACCCAATGCATCCATAAAATCTTGAACATGGAACCGACCTTGTAATTTTGTAATAAGTTAAATGGTAGCTTTTTGACATTGTTGTTTTACATATGCAACAACATTTCCATATACCTCCCCTATAACAAAAATCGATGCCCCAATTTGATTTAGAGATGTTGCCCACATGTGTTGCCACATGGAATGTATCGCTTCTAACATCGGCATCATTGTATTCAAGCCCAATAAAGTTCCCACGTTAGTCAACAAAAACAAATTATATTTAGCAAAAGGTACTATGAGTGCATCCAAAGCCATTTTCATGAGAAGAATGCAATATTTAAACAAGCCACATTTGACAAGACTAATCATAGAGATCCATCTTGTTTTAATGTTCCATAGAATATTGTTGCCCTTAATTTTCATTATCTCTATTAGTTAGGTAAACTCCAAATGTTTTTTGGGGCTATGATTGAAATAAACATACATGCATTGTAATAGATTTTTAATGCAAAAATTCAAAGGTAGGTTGAAAGGGTTTATATTGTGTGTAATACAATGTACACCAATAACAAATGGAACATATTGATGTTGGATCTGGACTGTCACTCTCAATCTAAAGCCTTGGAAGGTGCTGACCCCATCAACACTAAAACACACCAACTTTGAAGCCAAATCTTCTTACTTCAAATTTCTTTGTGTCATCAAGGAATTCATGATCAATAAAATCAACCTATCAACAGTAGATTTAAAAAGTGTTTGTTACACATTCAATAATAATGATATTCAACCCTAATCCTACGCAATGTAGCCATGCACACTTACCCAACTTGTGTTATCCATGGTTGTGACCTCATCGTAGGTAAGAAAAATAAAGTTGGAATTTTGGACAACAAATTTAGTAACCTTTAAATTTTCATTTTGTATGTATTTTGTAATTTCGCAACCGGCCCCATCAAACCAATGTTTATTGGGATTAGATCAAAACTTCAAAAATTCAGACAACGGCTAGAAATCTTCATAATTAGTCATTGGTATACATTTATTCAACAAGTTGAAAGTTGCAAATTGAACAAGTTTTTGCTTGTCCTCCACTACCTTACCACTATTCAGCTATTAAAAAACAGTTGGTGTAAAAAACTAAATATAATAGATTTCATTTTTAACATGCATACATTCTGGATCCATGATCCACTTACCATTAGAACCCTTCTTTTTACCTACATTTTTTCAATAGAATCTCACTTAACAACCAAATTTTATTCCCTTCTTTCAATTTTGGTACAACATGACATCCCACAACAAAACCCAACCCAACATCATTAAAAATGGGTTTTGCCCATGGTGTTTTTGTAGCCTAGATCTCTTGAAATTTGTAGTTAACATCAACAACATTTTTATGCTTTTGGGGAGAAACACATTCATTGTCAATATCTATGACAATAGTTTCAAGTAAGGCATCTAGATCTAAAACAAATATTTTAGGTGAAGAAAACTATAGTTAAAGGGCATGAGGAAAGGTTTTTTGCTCACCATTATTGTTGGATTCAAGTACGTTGCAAGAAACATGGCTAGAAGTGGGGGGTATGAGATTTTCTATAGGGATTTGAACACCAAAGAAATATTTAAACTTGAAATTGTTTAATAACATTAAATGAGCCATGCTTTAAAGAAAATCAACAAGCAAATTAACTAACAATAAAACCTTGATTCAAACACTAGTCAGGACTTAGGACCAAAATTTTTACTTCAAATTTTTGTAATCATTATGACCAATGCACGATGATTTCACAATCATGGCATGGTGAAGAGTAACTTGTTACACAAATCTAAATACTTGTGCTAATAACCAAAAACCAGAAATCATTTGCATCCAAATCTAAATACATGCACCAATCGTAATGAAACAAAACCCAAAGTCACTTGTGCTAGTCATGATGAAACATAACCGAAATAATTTGCATCGAATAGATGTTACAACTATCACTCATAACATACATTGTGTAATGTGCACACAATGTGCATTGCGCACACACAAAGTCACAATGCAAAACCTCAACAAACACACATCAACACATCAAGGAGAAAATAAATCATTTGAACACATTGAAATATAAGAAGTGAAATGAAAGCACAAGTGCATTCGAACTTTAAAGGTTTAAAAACTTCCTAAATGTGCAAAGGTTTGGTTGCAACTCACAAGTTGAAAGCGCTAAGCTCAAAACTTTAGCCTCCGACAACTTTCAAACACACAACTTTAATTTGCGACTAATTATAATGTTGTTAATCATGATTCACTACTCAATGGCTCATTGCTAAAGTTTCGATATGAACTATTTTCACTAATGAAAATAAACAAAAATGCCAACTCCAAGTTGTCGAGCCCCAACATTCCTTGTTGAAAGCTTCAAGATTCAAAATGCACATTGCACAATGTTAATAGTTAGTATTTATGAGAATCTAGGCATGGCGAAATGAGATTTTGACTTAGTGTTAGTTGCGAAATCAACAAATTACAAGCCTAAGACCTAACAATCAATGTTGATCTTAAATGAAGGTTGTGCAAATTGTCATTTCTTGGGAGGGGGGGGGGTTGGTGAAAGGGCAATGTGTGCCTTATTGTTGTTTTCATCATCACAACATTACAAAACCAGGGGTTCTTTTTATGAAATTGGGGAAGGGGAAAATATATATATTTGTGGGATTCATCGGTTCACATTTTAGGTAAAGAAAAAGTGAAATTTTGTTAAAAAAAAACATTGGTATCCATTATGTGTGATTTTAAATATATTAATATGGCAAATAATTACATTTTGAAATTATATTTGTGTTTTAATAATTTAATATGCAAATTGAAATATGCATTTTAATTTTTGTGAGATATTATATAGTTTATTTATTAAAGAAAATTTGAAATTTAATTTCAAAATAAACCTTTGTTTTTCCCCTATAAAATGTCATGACTAATTTTGCCATGCTTTTGCGTCAAATTTTGTTTATATTTTATCTCCAAAAAAAATTGGGGCCTTTCAACAAATTATAGTCTCCAAAGAACATTTTCAACATTTTCATAATCCCTTTGTGCACATGAATTTCATACCTTGCATTGTACACATATTAAGAAATGAAATTTGTAATGAATTTTGTATATTAACATTATTTGTTTCATTTTTTATTGTTAAAAATATATATTCTTAGACAAAAGAATAACAATGTTGCAAAAAATTTGCTAATTGAATTCATTAAATATTATTTCATCCTTTTGAAATATTTCTTCAATTTGTTTAATTGGACAATTATGAAGTGGACATTTTATACTTAGGGATACCCTACTACCTAGGCATGTTCAACACTAATTATATTATTTTCAAAAAAGTTGAATTTTTTGAATTTTTTTTTTACAAATAACAAAAAAATTGTGAAGGGAATTATGAATTTTCAAGAATATTCTATTTGTCAATATGAAAATCTCAAAATCAGTTAATTATTTGACAAACATGTGTCAAAGGGGCATATATGAAGGCATTGTTTTACCTTACTAAATGCATAGTTGCCAACTTGACTAACACCAACATTATTATCAAACATTTTCAAATTGGTAAGAAACAAAAATAAATGATGGGTATGAAACAATGAACATGAAGATGGAATCTATATATTAAATGTAGGGTTTAGGTTGGTTTTTGTCTTTTAAAATTAATGAAAATTTTAATCCTTGTATGAATTGCACTCAATTTGTTTTTTGTCACCAAATGGCAAAACTTCTAGAGGTGTTTTAATTTTTGCATATGTGCACAAAAAAAACACCTCCAACAACTTCATGATTTTCACACACATTCAAATGCTTTCACAATTCCAACAACTTGTTCACATTTCTCACACTCACATTCAAATGTTTTTACAAGTTCCAATGACGGAAGAACTATTTAAATGGGGTTCTTTGCAAAAAGTTTTGTATGTCATTTCTACATGACCATTTCAGTCATATGGTTATCCCTGTACCATTCCAAAAACATTTCAAAAATAACTACCTCATTTTCAAGCTTATCTACGTCATAACTACTTCCTTTTCCGATTAACTTTCATAATAACTATCTCCCACTTTTCCTAATAACTTCCTCCATATTATACCTACCTCACTCCTTTTTTTATCCACCAACATGGATTTAAAAAAAACAAATTAAGATATGCCTTTCATGTCCATGAAATGTATATTAATTTAAATTAAATTTGACATTGACATAAATACTTGAAAACATAAGAAAAAATTGAAGTAGTTGATCATCACTGTTGGCGTGCAGCAATGAGGAGCTCAAATGGATAGATTTTCTTATAAATGTGATGAAATGTACTCACAATAGAACTCATTCACATTGTACAATTGTCGTAAAACTAGACACTCATGTGTAGTAATAAAAGAAAATGCACTTAAGTATTGCCCACTGTGCTCACAGAAATGCCTTCTTCTGCCAGCCAGCCTCGTTTATATTTGTAAGGTACAAGGTAAAGCCCAATTGCAGGGGCATTGCCAAAAGGAGCCTTGCTGAGTACCTTGCATCCAAAACGTATGGAACATTTTGGGGTTGTCCTGCACCCATGGGCTTTACACATCACAAAGCACAAGCCAAAGGTTATCTTGAACCTAAACACAAGTAGACCATGTAGCTTAGGAGGGGGGGGGGTTTCTTCTGGGTACTCCTTAAGAGTTGGCACAGCACATAGTGAACAACTCTTTGGCCTTTCACCAAAGGATACTGAGGGAACTGGGTATAAATAGAAGCATATCTATCTCTTAAAAGTGGGAAGGATAGGGTGAATGCATAGTGAACAATTACTTCACATTTTGCTAAAGTATACCTGGCACAAGGGACAAACACCACCGTACTTATCCCTTAAGAGTGGGAAGGATCTTACATCTAAGAAAACCCTATGAAAATGGCATACTCCAAGACTCAAAGCTTTTCACAAGTCCAGGTATCTGGCAGTTAGTGGCACTGATTTGCAGAACACCTAACAAGTGGTGAAAGGAGTGAGACATGTAGGGGGAGATCTGTGTTAGTAATGGCAATAGCTGGACGTCATTGGTTGTCATTAGAAATCCTGGATTTGAAGTGTAAATCTTCCTTTCAAAGGCAAGGGTTATGGCTTGACTACAAGACAATGATGGGTTACCCAACAAATTGCCTCTCACTTCAAAGAAGTCGAAAGGGCCATGACCCATATGAGAAGCATGTCAAACTACCACAATTCAAGAGGTGGACTCAATCTCAATCATCTCCTGTGCATCACAATGACATGATTGATCCATGTACACCACTTGTGAACAAGTAAGACCTCTTCACAATCGCAAATTGTCTTGGAGGTGATGCTCCATTATAGACTTTGATCAATCTTGACCTGAATTGGTTAGAAATATTGATGAATAGCTTGGCCTTCAGCGTCTTCACTTGCAGTCCTGATCTCAACACAGCTGCAGGTTGACATGGGGGACAGTTTGAGGTCGGTCCCCTGTAGCATATGTCCAGTACCAAACTTAGCAACATATAAATACACAAACCAATCCCCATGCTCTGACACAGCATGATGGACACACCCATGACTGTTATGACATCTTGCTTCAATTCCTCCATCAATAGAAACTGCCACCATTTTGACTAGCAGGAATGACAAAGAGTGTTGCTAAGTGTTGCAATCAGGAAACTCCAGACAGTTATCCCATTCCAATGTACAGTCACTCCTTTGAAAGGAAAGATAATGTATCCTAGTCCTCAGAAGGTGGCAATCCTATCTGTGATTAGAAGGGTATTCAAATGGAATTTTGTTGAGGCCCCAAGAATAAAATTTGCAGAAAAGCAATTAATGTGCATCACCACATCATGCAACCAACTCACAGGTCTGCTGTTGAGTTGGAATCAGAAGCTGAAGACTTCCGGGAGTCTATTTGCATTGTGACAGGGCCGTCATTCACTAGGTGTACCTATGTGCATCCAAAGCATGAGTAGTGTGTCAGAAATTCATTTGTGTACTATTGCTTCAGAAGCATAACTTCAGCAACCACATGTTACCTTGACAAACTATACTGAATGCACTGTAACAATTGAATAAGAAAGATCCATTCTCATAAACAAAAGTAACAATTTTCCCTCAGGGAGACCGTAGAGACAACCTGCATCATAGCTCCAAAGAGTCCATCTGCCAGGATCCCAAAGAGTAGTGATCCAGAGCCACAGAGATTGAAAGATGTCAGAATATCTGTGTACTAGACATGGACTCATCACAAAGAGGCAGCAGAGAGACATCAGTAAAAAATTCCTGGATTCTAGATGAAACTACCCAATGACCGTGAGCATACTGGATAGCAGCAGGGTCCATGAAATGTTGCTGCAAAGCAATTGCACCTTACACTAGAAGAACAAAAGGAGGATCTAGGAAGCTAAAGCACATTCAACATTGCAGCAAATATCCAAGGAGAACAGATTACCTTTCACAGCATCAGGTCTGTAAGCTTTGGAGAATTTCTGCACAATAGCCTCATAGAATGGTTTAGCTTGTTGTGGGGGCATTGCCACATGAAAGTCAGGCTTGTTGCCCTTCAACACTCCGTACAATGTAAATTGACTCACTGCACTGACCAATCCAACAGGTCAAAGATCATTGTGAATTCCTGCACAAAACCTTAATCATCAACTGCTGACCTTAAGCTAAATTCTCATGCAGTTCTGTCATTGCGACCATGTTGCATTGATGCCAACTGAACCTCCAACCACAACATCTATCTTGCGCCCAGATAGAACTGTAAATTGTGGCCTCCATTTTCCCCACAGGCTAGTTTCAAGGCAAACCACAAGGTTAAGACAATATTGTGCACCCAAAGCAACCAGAGATGCCATCTTCAGACAAACAATCAAATCCTTGCACAGAATATATGAGAAGGCATCAACTTTCATTGCAGGGAAAAAAGGGTTTACCAAGCAGTACACTATAGCTCTTTTGCATCACCTGCAAAACAGAGCCAACTTCCATTTGTTCAGTTTGTCAGAAGGGGAACTGTGAGTCTTTTGTTGATTTTCCAAAGCAAAGAGGTCCACTTTTGCTGAAATTGCACAGTGGGAAAATCAACAAACTCACATTCTGATCCCAAGCCTTGCCATTCTTGTCATTAGGAAAGAGGCGCATGTTCAGAACTTTCCGGCATCTGAAAATAAAACCTCCCCCAAAGAGTTTCATGGCAATAATAAAATTTTAATTTTTCCAACCAGCTGGTAGAGTGCCCAAAAAACTCAACAAAGAAAGCACATGTGCACCATGCCAATGATTCCTTCCTAGTATTATAAAGTTCCCAGTGCTGTGAACTCCATAGTCAGAAAGCAATTTCAAGAAGGCAAGAGAGATACATACATGAAATCAGCATCAGCATCAACATCAGAATCCAGAAGCCCTATGAGCACAAGCAAGCCTGGTCCAATCTCTGAAACAATCCGACCCTCAACCTGGCCACAAACACCACTAGGATTACTGGAAGTACTCCATCATCAATACAGGCCATTCATAAAAGCAGCAAGCAAGCTTGGCATGTGAAAAAGTGACAGAAGAACATACAGCACTACACAGAGAGACACATGCATTCAGAACCCTAAGTACAAAACCCTAAATCCAAGCTACTCCATCATCAATCCGGGCCACTCATAAAATCAGCAAGCAAGCTTGGCACGTGAAAAAGTGACCAGAAGAACATACAACACTATACAGAGAGATAACTGCATTCAAAACCCAAGTGAAAAAACCCTAAATCCTAAATCCGAGCTCACTCATAGGGTAAGTGTGGTTGAAACTCAAGAAGATTTTGACACAGATCAAGCATAGCTTCTTCAGCTCACTGAAAAACCAAAATGTGAAATAATTCTCGACAACGTCGCATCTGCCATCTTCAGTGAACGGATGTGGAAAGAACAGCCTCCTAGCTTCAGCACTCAAAAACCAAAATGTGATATATTCTTTTATACATATCTATCTCGAGATGGCTTCTGTCATCTTCCGTGAATACACAACTTGCCTCAACCCGTGCAGACAACACCCGCTGCACCACCGCCCTCATCGTTGAACGCCTGCCAAGCTAATCTGGAGAACTCCAGACTCCTTCCTTCCGCTGAGTTTCTCTTTCTTTCTTTCTTTCTTTCTTTCTTCTTCTTCTTCTTCTTTCCCTTGTTCACACCACGCAAGGGAGTTGTTAGGTCATTCTGTGGCCCATCTCTACTACTGAAGATTTCATCCCAAATGGGGAATGATTGGATGGATGAATCAAATAATCATCCAAAAATCTGAGGGGAACCCCAAGGCACTCAGGTCATTTTCTTGGCCTGCCTCTACTGAAGATTTCATCTCCAATGGGGAATTGATGGATGGATGGATGGATGTATGAATAAGGGGGGTAAATTTAATCATCCGCAAATCTGATGGGAATCCCAAGGGAATTAGGTCATTTCTTGGCCCACCTTGACTGAAGATTTAATTCCAAGGGGGAATGGATGGATGGTTGGGGTGAATTTAATCATCCAAAAATATAATAGGAAACCCATTTGGGACTTAGATCAGTTCTTGGCCCACCTTTACTGAAGATATAATTCCAAGGGGATGGATGGATGGATGAATGACTAGGGTAAAATTAATCATGATGGGAACGCCAACAGACTTAGGTCACTCTTTAGCCTGACATCCCAATAATGAATGGATGGATGGATGGATGGATGGATGACTGGGGTAAAATTAATCATCCAAAGCTCTTATGCGAACCCCTAGGGACTTAGTTGAATTCTTTGGCCTACCTCTACTGAAGTTTTCATCCCATTGACAAATGGACGGATGACTTGGCATAAAATTAATCATCCAAAAATCTGATGGGAATCACAAGGGACTTGGGGTGACTTTGGGCCTCTTATTTCATTTTCAAGCTCTAATTACCTCAATTCTTTATTAATAATTACCTCACTTCTTTTTTTTTAAAAAATAACTACCTCCCTTTTTTACCTTATCCACCATGGATATAATGTTTAATATAATTTTAAATTAATTTAAAATTAATATAAATAATAACAAAATATTGAAAACCAAATGGGAACATGATAAAATAAATAAATAATTTAATGTCGCTGTTAGTGCATAGCAGCACAGAGCCCAAGTTAATAATATTATACAAAACAAATAAACCTATGCATTTAAAAAGATCTACATGAAAAAGGAGATGAAAATTTATATTTGGCAAATCCAAGCATGTCTAAATGGGCTTCAAAAAGACAATAACACAAGACAATGTGGTTGCACATTTTCCCCAAAGCTTTTTAAGTGATCATACCCACATTTTTGATGAGTAACTTTAGCAATTTTATTGGCCTTGCCTTGGTAGGCAAGGATATTGTGCTTGGATTCATTATAGAGTATAGTAGCTTAAGGGATTTTGGCCCTCAGGTAGTAGGTCTATTTTTATATGAGGATTTTTGAAAGATGACATTTTGGCTTCTTGTGGAACTTGAGATTAGTTATAGAGTTATGATATCTTGAAGCATTTTGGTTTCTTTTAGAGGAATATTTTTGAAGATTATGTTTTTGCATGGTGAAATGTCTGAGTTTTCATTACTCTTCTTTTGCATTAAAGATACTTTTTAAGGATATGGCAAGGCCATAGTGTGACACACACCTTGTTGTAGGTGTGGGTTGGTTTTCAAAGGCGACATCTATGACAAGATATGGTGAATGAAACCCGCAACCACTTTGCAAGGAAACACTTGGGCTATTGCCTAGATGTTCATGCCTATTTACAATAAAACCAAAAGAACTAATGCCATAAAAAAAAATTTGAAGACACATATCAAATATAAAATATATATTCAAAATATGTAAACATCAAATTAGCAATTGGGAAAATCAAGAAATTAAATCCTTCAACAACAACAACAACAACAAACTAGGCAAACTACTGCCAAAACCCTCATTATAGTGCATTTAAAACTAAGAAATCCATGTTACAATCATTTTTTGGCTTTCTCTCCATTTCTTTAATTTCATTATTCTCTTCCATTTTCAACTCATTTGTTTCACAAACATGACCATGAATTGGTAATTAAGAAGGTGATGCCACCTCGTAATTTCATAGCCTCTATACCTAAGTATACATTGTGTGAAGTAAATCACCTAATTAGCTGTACACTAAAAAAACAAGAAGGTTTTACAATGTGGATAAGTGATGACGGTTTTACACATTGTGTCATTCTACCATTTGATAGTATTGAAAATAAAAATTGAAAATTGCTCCAATTCCCATGATGATATTTCATGAAGGTGACTTCCGTCTAAGAGGAAGGAATTGCACCTTACAATTGTGGAATTGTTCTGGGTGCAGTGCGCCAAAGTTGTCAGCACTGCCATCCATTGTCCATAAGAATCCCCAACAAAAAGAAAAGAAGAAAAACTAGTACAGCATGGGCGGCTGACAACCACTGCAGACATCATCACTGTCAAGTGAAAAATAGCAAAACTGAGAAACCAAAAGACCAGCTACTTCAGTCACCTGATGTCTCATGACCATATGAACCCATGTCAGCTCTAACAGCTTCATTCAAACACTCAAATACAGTACTCTTGAGAAAGTCTGCCACTCGCAATATATTGATTGTTTCATTGTAGGATTTTACATTGCCATTTGAGGTCTGGAAAATCAAATCTTGTTTTATGTTGTGTATTGAAAGGGCATCAGTAACATGGAAAAACAAATCCCTATGAATCAAAATAGTTTGTACAAAACTGTGTCAACATCCTTTCTGATCCATGTTTTCACCATCTGAAATCACCAAATGGATTGGTTGTGACACTGGTAGTATGCTCATTACATACCTTGGGTTTGCAGTGCAATTTTTTGCACACTAAAACTACCACTATTGTTTGCAGCCGTTTATGTCGTATCTCCCACAGAAGGTTTACTCAAGAGGCTCCTCCAATCTTTGTTTTCGTCTGCCTGTAATCTCTGCAGCCCATGCCTTCCCCAAGTTGGTCTGAAACTTTCCTGCACAGAAGAAGCAAAGACAAGGTATGGCTCAAAATTGGGCTGTTTACACTTCCTAACTGATTTTCAAACACAGAACTTGAAGAGGTGAATTACAACTGCTTGCAGGCTAGTACACTTCACACATATTCTTTTCATTTCAATGCTCACAAATTAAGCAATTTATATTTGCCAAATCATCGACTCTGTTCAACTGTATTGCAAAGATTCTGTTCACTGAAGAACCTGAAAATGACAGTGACTCCACTTACCCTTAGTGGAATTAAAGAAATCTTCAAGATCCTTTCCTTGCTCTGCCAACAAATCCAATAATCACTCACTTTGTCTTCACTTACATATGATTATCATGAAGCAGCTCCTGGATCAGAAACATCAAAGATAAAATTTGATGTTTTGGCATCTTGACCAAATGTCCTTCAGGTGCCTGTCATTGCTTATATTGTTTGCTATCTCTCTTTTATGTCTCTTGTGCTTGAGCAGCTGATAATATATTGAAAATAGCTTGTTCTAAACCTTTCAATCCAATTATTGCCTGTTTGGAACTTTTGTGGTTTATACAAGCATGATCCATCTTGCAACCATTTCTACAAAGAAAATGACTTGAGCCTTGAACACAAACTCACCAGTCTCATACTCCAGAGCTTGTAAAATCATCTCGACCTGCACATGTCAAAAACCCCATCGAAGTTTTTTTCTCATAGAATTACTTCTCTGCTGAGCTAAATTCAAGGGAATCCACCACAGCTCTTTGAGGGAATGAGGCTCACCTTGTCAAAATCTTTGACAAGTTTGGCTTCCGCAGAGGAATTGTTTTCATATTCCATCCATAGCTCCTTCATCTCCTCGGCTATTCAACCCATATAATGCACAACATTATTAATAACAAAACACAAAACTACATGAGCATTTCTATTCTGACCAAAAAGGAATAAAAATGCTTATCTCCAATCTATTTTTTTTAGTATCCTTTCCCCCATGATCCCTTTGAGCAGTAATGTCACCTTGTATTCCTCCTCCAAGCAGTTGGCACATTTCATCCATGGCAGCACTTTCTCTCCTGCTTTTTTCTTCCTTGGAAACGCCATCAGATGGTGTAATATCACCCACTATAGCTGTGTCATCCAACCAAAAAGCATTCATCGCCAAGCCTCTAATCTTCAATCCTTCAAAAGGAGAACTAGACCCCTAGCTCATGAAAGTATGGCATACCATAATACCCTGATCAGAGATCATGAGAAACAGATACAGGGCTGGACATGACAGGGGATGAGACTGCATTACAATGGATGCTTTAGGATGGAAATTTAAAACAATTCCAGTACCTTCAGCAATGTCATGAACAACCGCCATTTTCACACACCTGAAAACATCTTGCAAGCATGCATTGCCCACATATACAGTTACCCATCACACTCTTAACAAAGAAGAAGAGGACCTGAATCAGCTGCAATTCATAAGTCTTGAAAGACCTGAATTGTGGTCATGAACTCAATGAACATTTGGATGTCTTTCTGCTGGCACTATTTATTTATTGATTCCAGTTTTTCTACATTTCTAGACAATAGGGGGCAAATCACAATTGCTCACATTTATTGTCCTTAACAGTCAGCGCATTCTCTTAATTGTATCAAGCAATAAATTTGACTATTCATTACCAGTTCTAATCACAAGAATTGAGACCCTCAATCATTTCTTTGTTACTTCTATGTAAATATAACAAAGATCCACCTGGCCTCACAAGCTCAACTTCAATCTCAAGGTTAAGATATGGATAAATACATTGGCAATAGAATGTGCTGCTTACACAAGGAAAAATGAAGCTACCTATCTCTGTTGATGCCAGGAATGTCTGTAGCAATAATGGCCATCACTGCCATCCGATACATGTGGTCAGCAATTGACTCTGACTCCTTAACTCCATGGTTCACCCAACCTGTTCTTTTGGTGGTCTGTGATGCAACAAACCACAAATACACAATGTCAGGACACCAGCTAAGGTGCAAGACAACAATTTCCTATCACAGCAGTAGCAAATACCCTGCAGGAAACAAGTGATCAAACCCATAGAACAAGACAAAGAATGTTTTTCGGGGGGAAAAAAAAACACAAAAGAGAAGAGCTATTTGAAAAACAGTTACAGTCACACTCATTTTCCAAGAACTTCAAATGTACATGTAAAATATTGACCAGCCACCATAACATCCTCACTGAATCACTAACTTTGGCTCACATGTCCTTCTCAATAAGGGAATGCCCAAGAAAGATGTGAAAACTGTGGTGATTCTATGTTGTTTGGAGCATGGGGGCTGTGAAGGGTTTGGGCTTGGGCACAGCTTTTCAAGTACCCTATGGATACTATGAAAAATCCTTTGAACAATTGTGCAATGCAGGAAATCAAAATCCTCCCCTAATGTCCAAATTGGTTTGAATTATGTGATAATTTCCCCAAAACCCAGAGGGATATGGAGACAACAGAATTGCAATTGCTGACCTTGAGGCGTTGACAAAGAGACAGGAACTGGATTGCTGATGCAGCAGATGCTGCTGCTGCTTTGCCACTTGAGGATGCCAATACACTCTCTGGCATAGACGAGGACTCCATTGCTGCAGCTGGCTGTGTCCAGTCATCCTCTGCCTGCGAAGAGCCACCTGCATCTCCAGCTCCCCTTCCTTCCCCCATTCTCCACTTGCCCCTTGGCCTCACCAGTACCTGCCGCCTGTGGGGCAGTGATGCACAGTGCAGAGGATGAAGTGAGAAGAGCCGTGAAGCAATGGTGGCAGTAAGTGTGAGTCCTAGTGTGGTTGCAGCCAAGCCACCCATGACCCTGCCACCCAAAATTTGTATTACCCCGATTGCAACTGAGTGCAAACAAAAGAAAAAGGGGGAACGAAAAATGTACACACGAAATGGGACCAAGGCTCTTGTAAGGAACGCTCAGAGAACAGTTACCCCTCAATCAGGTATGGAGAAAATGCATCACCATTACTGTGAACTCAACGCTACCTTTCTTCTCCTCCACTTTTCGCACTGCCTACTATACATGATTCTTCCAAAGATGTTTGTTCTTCCGCTGCTCTCTTTTCCCCCTCCTTCCCTAATATCAACTTCTACGTAAACACAACTTTGCTCCACTTTCAGAGTTTCATTTTTCTCGATGTAGCTGTCTCCATTCCTCTCTCATCCCTTCTTCTTCTTCTTCTTCACTCGCAACAAATCGAAAGAGACAAAAGTAATAAGCAAGTTACCAGAGCTTACCTCGATCGCTGCTGATTCTGATGCCCACCACTCGCTCCTCCCCGATCCCGACACGCTTCATAGTCTCTCCATTTCGCGGATTTCTCTCACGCATGGTGTCTTGTCCATTTGCATCCTGCTCCCGTGCTTTGCGCGCTCTTAATTCAAACCCTAATGAGCCTCAAACCCTAATACAATTCTATGATCCATAATATACCCTAATTAGGTCATTGACCAAACCCTAATACAATATCATTAACACTAACTAGACATACTTTTTTACATTTCGTGGATTTCTTTTGCATGGTTCATCATCATCCATTTGTGTTATGTTTGGTCATTTGCATGTTAATTCGAACCCTAATAGGCCCCAAACCCTAATTCAATACTATTAACCATGATAGACCCTAATTTGCCCTCACACCCTACTATAACACTATTAGCCTTAATTATATAATTCCCCCAAAACCCAACACAATAAAATTATCACTAAATAAACCATAATTGACCCCAAATCCTAATTGCATAATTTTTGCATGTTGCATTGTTTGTTTGCATTATGTTAGTTCTTTTGCACATTCTTGATTCAAACCCTAATGAATCCCAAGAGATATTGAAAAATGTGATAACCTAAGCTCCTTTCAAGTTCACATTTTTAAAACCATGGCAAACTTTGGCATCATCAATAGAATATTAAAATGTTTTTGATATAACATGGTCTTTTGCATACGCAATTATTTTATCAAGCTAACAAAATGATTTGAATAAAACCATGACCTAGGTTGTTAGGATTGCACCAATTGTATTGTGCACTTTGAGTATCCCTATATTGTAGTACCTTTTTAGGTTTGGCATTAATGTTTTGATTAATTAATATAATTTGAAGATTCAGATTTGATGCTTCAATTTTTAATTTTGAAAATTTCAACAAATAAGGACTAAATTCAATAATATTGTTAATGTTTCCATCATATTCATGTTGGGCTTTTCGTTAGATTGCTGAAAGGTTTCACTATTTCATTGAACTAGTTGTGAGTTTGAATATGGCCACCTTGATTAAATTTTCAAAAGTTTTGACATTCAATTTTACTTTATTTTTGAAAATTTTGGCAAAAATGAAAATAATATAATTTGTGCTAAACTTGAAAAGGTACAATGATAGTCACATGGGTGGGCTTTCTTGACTTGTTGATGAAATTGCAATCATGTTAAAAGTGTCATATTTAGCTCATAACATCCAAGAAGAGGTAGAACATGTTTTTTCCTAGTTTTGTCACAACATTTAGAAGCATTACATTCACCAATTGTCATTGACAAAACACATTCACATTGATGTAAAATTAACCACCTCAACGATGGATTCTCAACATTTGACAAATGATGGTATCTTTTTGTAATGTACAACACTAAATCCTACAAAAAGCTTGTTGCGCAAGGTCAAATTTGTGAAAAAGGTCTTGGTTACCAAAACATAATGTGATTTGAGATTTTAATACAATTTCTCTCTTCTTTGCACCTTTGTTTTTATCAAGAGATTTTGTCACTTTCTACATTAGAAAAAACCCACCTCCTATATCCCTATGGATGTTCATTAAAATAATGTTTTTCAATGAACTTGAGCCATGCCCTTTATTGTAGTTGAAAATACTTTCTGTTCTTTCCTTGGGTAAAAATCCCAGTATCAGCTTGCACTAAAGTAGGGTGGCACACAATAGAATGCATCATTTAAGGATTGTGATGAAACGAATATCACATGCTTCAAATGGTTAGGAATTGTGAATTGAAAAATGTTCAAGTTGTCTTTATGCCAATGTTGGATGCCTCTTGTTCAATCCAATTGATGCATTAGTGTAAGACATAAATTCATTTTTATCCTCATTTATGAATGCTTATATTTGTGAGAGTGGTAGTTGTTGATGTTATCTCCTTTCAAACTTGTGTTACGTTCACAAAACCCAAAAAAAATAAAATTAATAAAATTAAAGTTTATAATTTATTATTTACCTTTAAGTTGGCCTAAGTTGAAAAATGAACATTGATAAATAACTAACAATAAGTTGAAGAACACAAGTATGAATGTTGAAGCTTGAAAGAAAGCACAGTGAAAAGAGATGAGGAAAAAAATAAAACTTAAATGGTCAAATCAAAAAGTGGAATGTTCAAATGAAGAAAAACATGAGGAAAAAAATAACAACTTAAATTATAAAAGACTTAAACTCACTTTTGGAAACAAAAGAACCTCAATTGAGTTTTAGATATGTTTTTTCTTACAAATACATTTGAGTAAACTACTTGTGGTCTAACTTAATTTTTATTTTAGGTGGGCCACAAGTTCAAAATTTTAAGTAGATTTCAAATAAAGGTAAAAGGTTTAATCCAATACATAATACCTTGGTTCAAAACTATGGATTTTCACTCTAATTGATGAGATTTGCACAAAATCAATTTGGTTCAAACCAACAATAATTAAAACGCAAAATGTTCCATGAAATTCAAACTTGTAGGTAAAATAATGTTAAGTTTATGTTACCAAAAAAAACTCATGAGGTTCCACATTTGGTGTTAATGTTACCACCAAATCCTACATGGCATCCTATGTGGCGCAAAAAATTAGAAGAATGTATAATGAATGGCATATCAACACCATTGTTAATATGTTTCATGATTTTTTTCATGAAATATAATGATAGCCTACAAACGTAAAAAATGAAAACATAAATAATTGGTAAACTATTATTTCAATTTCCACCACAATTTTTTCCTCCCTATTCCCATGTGTTTCAAGCTTCGTCACACTTCATCAACCTTCACATCAAGTTCTTTTAGGTTCAGGAACATAATGTTTATGAATTTTCCAAGCTTCCTAAACTTCAAAATTTTCAAGCATTAAATGTAAGGTGTTGTGCATTGAACATTGTGCGTTAGATGTTGGGTGTTAGGCGTTGAGTAGTCTACTACAACGATGATGCATCTTTTTTATTCAAAAAATGATCCAAAAAACATGGCCTTGCAAATTTAGAAAGCTTTGAACCAAGTGAATATGAATTCTAAAAATTGATCACCTTTTAAATTTCTTACAAATCAAAAAAATTAATAATTAAATGATTTTGAATTTTGCAAATGATTCACCTCTTACACCTTTTGCATACACCTTTTCCATGATCAAATTCTCAATCAACTAAGTGAATTCAAATTTTGCAAATCATGAATTCTTCCATGAATCACTTGAACTACAAATGCAAATATTCAAAAAATATTTGTACCAACTTCTCACAATCATGGAATAAAATGGGCGAAAGCTAGTTGAATCAAAAAGAGAAAAAAAATAAATCAATGGAATTACATTAGATGTTGCATGTGACATCCAAACCAAACACCCCACCAACCCAACTAGGAATTCCAAGAGACCATGGCTTTGATTCAATCAAAATGTGATGAATTCATGGCAAGTTTGGACATAATAAATCTAAGTGACCAAATGGAAACAACATCCAAATGGAAAAAGTTGCTATTGGGCACTTGCTTTTGTCGAAGAATTAATGGCTTACAAGGATAAATGAGTAACCATATATAAGAATTTTGTATGTATGTTTGACTATATGACAAGAACTAGGAACAATATTGAGTATTGGGACTTGACTCCTGAAAAAAGTTGTTCTTAAACTTTGACAACATTTAACAAAGGTATGCATGAATGCATTGAATCATTCATGGGCACTAGACCCATGTTGTGATTGCCCCATGTGTGTGACCTAATATTTCCACATGACAATAACTACACACCTTCACAACACATAGAAAAAGTTCAATAGGGAACTAACCCTTCCTAATGAGCAAAATGGTGGTCTTAAAGAAACATAAAAATCATTGAATGTTCATTTTGACCTAGCAATGCAATACATACATCCTCTTTCTTGCTATTTGTATGACCAATGCAAAATTCAACAACTAAAACCACACACCTCCAATAATCACACTTGTGTACACATTTACAATTGTGTGTGGAACTTGAAACAAACCAATTCATCTTGGTGTAAAAACATTCAACAATGAAATAATGCTAGAAAAGGACTTGGATTCCTCTATGAAAGCTTTTGACCAACTACCCCCTTAATTGGCTAAACAATTTTTGGGAACATTGGCATCAAAAGGAAATCATTAGTAATCAATAATGCAATGGTCGAAATCATAGAAAAAGGTTTTAAAAATTCATTACCAGTGTTCAAAAAACAAATGAAATGAACTTGGAAATTGAAAGTCAGAGGTTGATGGCATAGAAAGAACTTCAAAATCAACAACTTGATTACTATAAAACCAAATGCGCAAAAACCAACAACAATAAAAAAGGATGGTTGAAGCATTCTTATAATTTACTAATCTAATGAAAATGTTGTTTGTGATAGATAATTAATACAACATCCAACTCCAATTGATGTCCACACTAACCTGCACAATAATACATAAAGTGCATAAGATCATTGAAATGAATTGAATTTTTGAATCAAATCAAATATAAAATTTAGTTGTTGAATCAATACATATATGGAATTGAGTTTTTTTTATCAAGCCTTTCACATTTTTCAATTGATTTTGCACTTCATTCACATGTTTCAAATCAAATATTTTCGACACCTAAGATAATTTTCAAAATATTACTACAAAATGTGAATGCAATTCACTAATCCCCATTAAATGGACTAGAGAATTCAATGTATCCCCATTGGCCTTGCTTAGTGTGATTAGTAAATTCATTCAAAATCCAATGAAATCATTTGGTGTACAAAGACACATTTTGTTGTATGAAATTTAAGTGTAATTGTTTTCCAAATGTTTTTTTGACCTTGCTTTAAGAAATGGAGTTGAGCTCAAGCTAATCTTTTTTTTTATGTGAAGTCAATTTACTCTTGAACCTTCAATGGTTGTAGACCTTTCTTCATGAAATTGACTTCATTTCCTGAACTTTGATCTTATGGATGGTGATTTTAATTGAAGTATGTTAAATGCTTATGTTGTAGCTTTTAATTCTTTAAAGTATTGTCCACATTTGTCTCCGGGCTCTCATCTAATAAACATATTATGCAACAATAAACAACAAGGTCAAGAACAATTACAACATCCAACTCTATTTTACCATGAAATTCAAGAAAGTTTTTTTTTAAATCTCAAAAACATTATTTACCATTGACCTTCCCTTCCTATGTTTCCTATTGAATAAGCTCTTTAATATAGTATGGTCCCCTTTTCCATGATGTGAAAAAAATCTAATCTAACAAAACATATTTCTTATCTCTAAGCAAATCAAGAGGCATCTCATCTTGGCATCCTTTCTCCAAATTGAATAGTCCATGGTATTGTGCTTTGTTGTAAGAACTTGATCTTTTGATAACTCTTGAATCATTCACACTCCCAAGAAGCCTCACAAATAGGTCAGTAAATTGTTTCTTGTCATGAACCACAACCTAACAAACGAAACCATAGCCCCATGTCTTGTGATAATAGTAATATTCACTGAATGGGTCAACATGTTTTGTAATTGAAAATTGAGTAGCATTTATCGCATTGTGAACACTTGGAAAACTACAAAAGTTTTTTTAATCCAAACATGACATTGTCCATTTTCAATCCAAATGGTCAAGTAATCATACTTCAAAAAACAATGTTGACAATTCTAATAACCTTTCAAACAACAACTAAAATTATAAATCTACCAACAACAAAAAGTTCACTAGATTTCATATTAATAGATTAGTTCCTTGTGCCAATTTATACAATGCACATGCCACATGTACCTCAACTGAAATAACAAAAGAATACTTTGTATCTGGCTTCTGAATTAATGGTCCCAATTCATTTGCAATGTCAAAGAAAGTTAATTTTAAAATACTTTTAAAATAATGAAAATAGAAAAAAAATTGAAATGAATGGGAAAAAATAAAGAAAAAATAAGATCATAAAACAATGAAGACAAAGGAAGAAGATGATGCACCATAAACTTATCATGTCATGTAGGTGTGGACAATGAAGATGTACATCGCATGCAAAAAAGATGGCAAGTGTATCACCATGACCAAGTGTGGACTTGATGCCACTCAAAGTTGCACAACTTAACTCTAATGATGACGAGACATTAAGTTAAATCAATTTAACAAATAATTGTTAATGTTAATTAACATTATAAATTTTAACACTAACCATATAAATTCTTAATTTGAACATATTTTAATATAAAATTTGAATCAAGATAGAAAGTTTGATTCAATACATGATACCTTAATTCAAAATTGCAAATTGTCAACCTAATTTATGAGAACCTACACAATTTATTGACAATTGTTTTTAAATGGGAAATTTTTTGAAAAAATTATGTTTCTAGTTTAAATTTGACTAACTTTTCCTTTGTTTTGGAAGAAAATGCCAAATTTTTTATATGTCAAAATTGGAAAAAAAAAGTTAAGGGAAAAAAAAACCCTTCTCCCCATTCAACAAATAATACATATTTGTAGGGTTTAGGGTTTACAATTGTAAAGGAAGAGAATTGTTCTTTATTTAAAAATAATGCAAAACCCATGTAGTGGTTGATGCCATGGAATTTTTTCCCAACAAATTTCTTTTTTAGAAAAACATTGGGAAACTAT